>X369_Koala__coassemble_27_pt1 | contig 37106 bp, 37 predicted proteins | sample X369_Koala__metabat2_high_PE_008 | metagenome-assembled genome bin X369_Koala | reverse complement strand
TCAATGTTCAAGGTTGCGTCCCGCCCCATCGCTGGCGCGAAGGACAATGATTCACGGTTTGACAAGAAGGCAGACAGGATTATGGAGTTAGTGCTTGAAAGCGGCAACTTCGGCCAGAACAAGGACCTGAGTTATCGGTCGAAATACACAGGATTCAGATATTATATGGTGTCCTTGTGGCGACGGATTGGAGATTTTGCGGGTTTCGTGCCCCTGTTCCCGGCAGATGCTCTGAGGTTCTTCGTGACGTACGCTTTGGGAAAGGTGACAGGAGACAATAGGCGGGTGGATAATTAGCAAAGAAATATATAATAAAACTAATCAATATTATGTCTGAAAGAAAAACAATTTACCTTTGTCTGGCACATATGTCGGAAGAGGGTCTAGAACAAAAGTATGTGAAGGAGGCATTCGACACAAACTGGGTGGTGCCGATGGGGCCCAACGTGAACGCCTTCGAGGAAGACCTGCGCAAGTTCGTGACGGGCAACAACGAGAGTGCCGTGTACGGCGCCTCCCGCTGGCCTGAAGCAAATCCTGCCTCATGGCACCTCAACGAGGCGCTGAAAGACACAAAGGTGGTGTGCCTCTCCGCCGGTACGGCAGCAGTGCATCTGGCGCTGCTTGGTTGCGGAGTAGGGCCAGGCGACGAGGTGTGCGTGCAGAGCTTCACCTTCTGCGCCAGCTCGCATCCCATCACCTACTGCGGTGCGAAGCCTGTGTTCATCGGTTCCGAGAAGGATACGTGGAATATGGACCCCGAACTGCTGGAGCAGGCTATCATCGACCGTAAAGCCAAGACAGGCAAGTATCCCAAGGCCATTGTGCCCGTGGCGCTCTACGGCATGCCCTACAAGATTGACCGCATCATGGAGATTGCCAATAAATACGGAATACCTGTCGTGGAGGACGCTGCAGAGGGTATGGGCTCGCGCTACAACGGGCAGGTTCTGGGCACGTTCGGTAAGTTCGGCGTGCTGTCGTTCAATGGCAACAAGATGATAACGACGTCCGGTGGCGGTGCCCTGATATGCCGCAATGAGGAGGATGCCAACCAGGTGATGTGGCGAGCCACTCAGGCGCGTGACGCATATCCCTACTATCAGCACTCTGCCATCGGCTTCAACTACCGCATGAGTAACGTGTGCGCCGGCATCGGACGCGGACAGATGACGGTGCTGGGCGAACACATCGCGCACCACAAGCATGTGCAGAAGCTCTACGAAGAGCTGATGAAGGATATTCCCGGCGTGAAGATCAACAAGCAGCCGGACGACCCCCGCTACGACGCCAACTACTGGCTGTGCACGATGACGCTGGATCCGCAGGTGAAGGTGAAGGGGCAGGAGAACGCCTACAAGGAGGTCATCAAGACGGCCGTGGGCGGCGCTGCCGGTGTGATACACCAGGTGGAGAGCCCCACGACGGACTGTCAGCCCAACGAGAACGTTGAGGCCATGCGTGTGTATATGCTGAGCAAGAAGGTGGAGTGCCGCCCCGTGTGGAAGCCGATGCACAAGCAGCCGGTCTATGTCGACGCCCCGGTGTACACCAACGGCGTGGAGGAGGACATCTTCAAGGTCGGCATGTGCCTGCCTGCCGGCCCATATGTCAGCGACGACGACGTGAAGTATATTGTGGAGTCGATCAAAGAAGCCATTGTAGAATAAGAAAGCGTCACTAAAAGGGGTATGGGCGTTTTGCTCATACCTCTTTTGGGATTTCCTGTTCTGTTGCCGGATTGTTTTAACATCGAAAAACGCGGAAGACTCTAAAACCTCACACAGAAACCCCACAAAGGGCGAAGAAGGCCTTCAGAGGAAAGACTGAATGTCTTCCCGTGCCTGATGAGGGGAGCCATACCTCCTATGGCGACGGAGGGTAAGGCGAGTCCCCACTCGCGACGGAGGGCAATAATGAAGGGGGTCACACAGAAACCTCGTCGGGTGTTTTTAAAAGAAAACCGAGAAAACCCTTTCTTCCTGTTTGAGACTGCGTCTTTGCTGTTGTGAATGCATGCTTTTACTTGTGAACATGTTCGTGCAATACACAGACATTGCTCCCGCTCGGCAGAGCTCAAACAAGCTTGGCTCTGCTCTCGCTTACTCACAATGCTCCCAGATAAAAGCCTACATTCACCCCAACAATCCCTTTAGGATCCAAACAGGATGAAAGAAAAACATAGATAAACCGTTTACATATAAAGATATAGCAAAGTTATGAAGAAGATCTTGTTTGTGATTGGGTCGTGGAGGACAAAGTCCTTTAACCGCCAATTGGCCGGCATGGCCAGGGAGATGATCGGCAGCCGGGCCGAGGTGCAGGAGCTGGACTACAAAGACCTGCCGCTGGTGAACCAGGACATCGAGCAGCCCGAGCCGGCAGAGGTGGCCCGAGTGCGTAAAGCCGTGAGCGAGGCGGACGCGCTGTGGATATTCACGCCGGAGTACAACCTCAGCTATCCCGGACATCTGAAGAACCTGATCGACTGGCTGTCGCGCCCCGTGAAGCCGATGGACTACGAGACGCCCACCTGCATCAACGGCAAGCGCGTGGCGCTGAGCGGGGCAGGGGGACGCTTCGCAACGGCCAAGTGCCGCGAGAAGCTGACAGAGCTGCTGACCTTCGTGAAGGCTGAGGTGCTGCCAGGGCAGCTGGGTATTGCCGTGCCTGGCGAGGCATGGACAAGCGATGTGCTCACGCTGACCGACGAGCAGAAAGCGCAGCTGATGGCGCAGGCGGAGGATGTGATAAAGTAAATTAAGGGTACACAGAAATCACAGAAATCACGGAAATTTCGTTTGCAGATCTTAAAGAAAAACCGAGAAAACCCTCTTGCCAGCATGTAAGTGCTTTCAGCCCTTTGTGATGTAAGGCAGTTATTTTCCCTTGTATGCGAGCATCCAGATAAAAATCCATGCCTCACATCCCAGCCTTCTGCGAAGTCTTACATGCTGTCAAGAGAAAAACATAGAAAACACCTGCTACGCAAGGATTAACGGATTCACGGAATCACGGAATTACGGAACAACGGAATCACGGATCTACGGAGAAGCCCAAAGGGCGGAATAACGGAGTTACGGATTCACGGAATAACGGAGCTACGGAATAACGGAATAACGGAATTACGGAATAAGGCTGCATTGCAGCGGAATTACGGATCTACGGAATTACGAATCTACGGAGTGTAGCTGCAGAGTAGCGGAATTACGGAAATACGGAATCACGGAGCTACGGAGTGTAGCTGCAGAGCAGCGGAATTACGGACTTAAGAACTTACGGATTTACGAACTTACGGATCTACGAATTTACGGATCTACGAACTTACGGATTTACGGTCCTAGGCAAGAAAATCCTGCCATTGAAGAACTAATTTGACCAAATTCTAGGCAAAATAACGGCCAATCCTTTGCAGGGTTGGTTATTTTTGTTATCTTTGTGGGGAAATTTGATACTATGAAAAGTGAAGAGGTTGACCACACGAATCGCGTTGAGGGGATATGGAAGTTTTACTCCTATGTGTTTGTGCCGCAATGGGGAAGGAAGACGGTTCATGGATAATGGTTTATGATTAAATAATATGGCAGACCTGCACAACGTATTTATTAGTCATTACGGCGAGGACGAGAAACAACTGGATTCTCTCAAGCAAAATCTCAAGAATCATGGTTGCGATGCCCGCAACAGTTCTGTGGAGAAGAAAGACTATGACAACAAGCGTCATTCTGATGCCGTCATTGCCCGCTACCTCCGCATCTGCATCCGCTGGGCAAAGACCTTCATTGTGATGATTGGTGAGCACACTCACGAACGCAAGTGGGTGAACTATGAAATCCGCCAGGCTATCAAGCAAGGTAAGACCATTGTTGGTGTCTATGAAAAAGGATGTAAAGACAATGTGGAACTGCCAGGTGCCTTTAAGGAATTTGGAGGTTCTTTGCTTGGCTGGAATTCTACCGACAAGTTGATAGATGTCATTAATGGTAAAATGACGGTCAACGAGAAACCGGATGGGCTGCCTGTTACAGGCCCCGTTTCCTATCCAATGATTTACATCAAATGCAAATAAGAGACTACTATGCACTGCTTCAGATATAGAATGGATCATGACTATGGGTTTGCGCCCAATCCGTTTTGGGGAACCCTGACTTTGGCCACGTGCAAAGCTCAGATTCGTAAGAGCCGCTCGTTAGCCGTAGGCGATTGGATAGTTGGTTTGGGAAGTAAAGCGATGGGTAACGAGGATACTGTGGTGTATGTCGCCTGTGTAGATGAGATTATCTCTTTTGACAACTACTGGAAAGACCCTCGTTTTCAGGTTAAGAAAGCCAACACCAATGGAACATTGATGCAGATGTATGGTGATAACGTTTATCATACTGTAAAAGGCAAAGTTGTTCAAGAGCATTGTGCTCATAGCAATGATGCCAATGGTAAGCATAAGAGGAGTGATATCAGTGGCCATAATGTGTTAGTGTGCAATAAGTTCTACTATTTTGGCGACCATTCAATCCAGTTGCCTAGGGAATTGGAGTACATAGCTGACACAGGGAATCCGAGGGCGACTAAATACAAAGATCTCGATGACGCCAAGATTCAAGCCTTTGTAGATTGGCTTGCCGTCAACTATGAAACAGGTATTCATGGCGACCCTTGCAATTGGAAGGAGTTCAAACGTGACAAGTACGAAGTCTATGAGAACGAAGAAGACAAGTAGCATTGTTCCGAACGATGCCACGTTGAAATATTACTTCTACTTCATCCAGGAGCGTATGAACATCTTCTGGAGACGGTGTGAGGATAGCAGCCATCTGACTGATGACCCAATCCTGAAGGAGTATAAATTTACCAACGTCTATCGTGCGTGCGACCGTGTGAGCCAGTACTTGATAAGGAATGTCATCTATAAAGACTTAGATAAATACAGCCCCGAGGATATGCTGCTGAGAATCCTTGTTTTCAAGGTGTTCAATAAGATTGAGACTTGGGATTACCTTAGCGGACTCTATGACATCACCGTAGGCTCGTTCAACGTGGAGAATTTGAGTAAGGCACTTACAATGCGACAGCAGAACTATCCTATCTTCTCCAATGCCTATATGATGACCGGCAGCTATTCCGGTTATCACGACATTAACACTAAGCATCAGGTCTGGCTCCAGATGATAGAGGACGAGTTTATCAAAGGTCAGGGTCTGAAAAAAGTTCTGAATGCTAAATCTATGGCCGAAGCCTATAACCAACTGAGAGACTATCCGCTGATTGGTGACTTTCTGGCCTACCAATATACTATTGATTTCAATTACTCACCCTATTTGAACTTTGACGAGGATAGCTTTGTCAAGGCAGGAGTGGGAGCCGTGAGGGGTATTAAGAAATGCTTCTCATCCTACGGCAATGATTACGAGGATGCCATCTATTATATCCACGACCATTTTGAGGAGTTGCAGGAGCGTTATGGCTATACCGAGTTCCGCCCGCTGCCTGGACGCAAGCCCAAGTTGATTGATCTGCAGAATTGCTTCTGCGAGACAGACAAATACTTGCGTGCCAAGATGCCCGAGCTGAAAGTGGGTAATGTGCGTATTAAACAGCGCTATAAGCCTTCAATGGAAGGCATTGACTATTACTTCCCTGAGAAGTGGGGCGTTGAGGAGCATATCCAGCGCGAACCCCTTCAACAGACACTATTTGCACTATGAGTCTGAACGAAATCACCATTGAGGTAACCCAGCAGTGCCCTAACCGTTGCATCTACTGCTCTTCACTCTCCGATATGGATAAAACTGATTGTCTGGATTATGCAGCGATCATCCAAGTGGTTGATGATGCCGTTACATTGGGCGCAAAGACTGTAAGTCTCTCTGGTGGTGAGCCATTCCTCAGAGAAGATACAGTGGAGATAGTTGACTACATTCTGGATAAAGGACTAAGAGTTAGACTTTATTCCAGTGGCATTTATAGCGATGGCAATAGCTATTCATCTATTCCGACGACGCTATTAGAGGCTGTAAAAGACAAGATAGATGCCCTTATCTTTAATTACGAGGCCGTTGATGCAGAACTTTATGCCACCATTATGGGAACTGAGGCCGCTAACTTGGCTCTGTTGGATGAAACCATCCACCGTGCGATAACACTGGGAATCCCAGTAGAGGCACACTTAGTACCGATGCACTGTAACTTCCGTCAGATACCCGATGTGTTGAGCAAACTCTATTCGATGGGCGTATCCAATGTCAGTTTCCTGCGCCTTGTACCTCAAGGACGTGTCCTGGAAAACAAAGAGCTGGTGGAAATGAGTGTAGAGGAACAGGAAGAGTTGAAAAAGATAATGGCAAAGTGTCAAGAAACCTATCAGGGCAAAATTCGGCTTGGCCTGCCATTTTCTGCTAAACGCGCCGCTTGCGGCACAGGTAGCATTAAGCTGACCGTGCGTTACGATGGATACGTATTTCCCTGCGAAGCCTTTAAGGATGGGATGATGGAGATAAATAAAGGTGTCATGCCTGAAAATGTAAAAGAAAAGAGGCTGAAAAACATATACGAAGAATCAGGATACCTCAAAGTCGTACGTGAAGGACTACAGGCTTATTCTGGATGCGAAGGGACTGAATACTGTTATGGACAGTTTATAAGAACAAAATTTTAAGAGTCTAGAATGAAGCTATTAGACTACTGTACCATAGAAAGAAATGGCACGGCGCTGTTTAGCAAAGTAGAAGTGTGAGTAAAAACGAATTAATAAACAATGATATACCAGATAGTAACATTAGGAACGCCGTTTTACAAAAAGGAACTGATTGAGGTATGTAAGGCATACCCTGAGATTAAGTTTAGGAGGGTGGGTGATGTAGATAAGGATTATCCTGTTCTTTATCTATATTATGGAAAGACGGCAGGTTCATCTCATTATCAAGGGACTTTGGATTTAGCAGAATTGGCTCGCCAAAAGCAAATACTGCCAATTGCGCCCAGTGCTCCGGAATTCACTCAGAATATCCCCAAAAGCATAAGGAATCTGAATGGCTTCTTCCTAAACGACGAAAGGGCAGTTCATGCTTTGAAGAATTATATCCTTGCGTTCTTTGGCATTGTGAATACCAACCGAAAGGTGTTTATTTCGTATCGTAGGGCTGACAGTGAGGGACTGGCTCACCAATTATTTGACGCACTAACTAAACTAAAATATCATCCTTTTTTAGACTCTTATAGTATTCAGCCAGGAGTTGACTTTCAGGAGTATCTTCGTCACGAATTGAATGATACAGAATTGATAGTGGTGCTGAATACAGAACATTTTAATGATAGCGAGTTTACCAAAGAGGAAGTAAACATCGCCAATGAACTGCGCATTCCGATATTGCAGGTGAAATTCAATGGGGCCGTGAATATGGATGTCTTGGCTATGTCGCAGGTGATGGATAGTAGGAAGGCAATAACTGATAGAAAACACTTCGGTGACGCATTTATTAATAAAATAACACTGGCTATTGAGCAAATGCGAGCCCAGAGCTATTTGTTTAAGAGAAAGAATGTTATTACCAGTTTGAATAAACAGTTTAGTGCGTTTGGGCTGGTGCTTCAAGAAGCTGGGGGATTCTTAAGAAGTGACGTTACTCACGAGATATTTTATCCCCTGACACATATTCCTCAGAGTACAGACCTCTTTCAGACAGAAGAGTTCTTTGAAAGTATTCCGTTGTTTACGACCTACACCAAGAAGGTGATATATAACGGCTCTTATTGCCGTGAAGACATTAAACGGCACTTGAAATGGCTTAATCGGCACCTGCCTGTTAAGTTGTTTAGTATTAACGATTAATATTTCCAGAAAAATGATATTTCTTTCAGCAAGTGTCCCTCAGCCAGACAGGGAATTCTTTGGAACAGAAAATGTCTATGCCATCAAGGAGGCTGTGATATCTTTTGTGAGAGTATGTGCGGAGAAAAAGCTGCCTTTCTATTTTGGTGGGCATCCGGCTATTACGCCCTTGGTGTGGAACGTGGCTAAAAACTATTATGGTGATAAAGAGCCGGAGATAAAGATTTATCAGTCACGGATCTTTGGTGACCGGATTCCCAAAGAAGTGGAGCATTTCAAGGATGTTCACATGACTGATGCCGTTGGCAATGACATTCGCCAAAGCGTTGACCGTATGCGGCAAGTGATGTTTGAGGACAACCCAACCGACTGTGCTGTGTTTATAGGGGGGATGGACGGTGTCGTAGATGAAGCACGAATGATAAGAGATATGTATCCGGATGCAACGTTCCTTCCGCTTGCCAGTACTGGTGGAGCGGCAAAAGCGATATATGAGGAATTCCAGATTGAAGATGAGCGACTGAAGGAGGGATATGCATTCTATGAACTGTTCCAAGAACTTTTATAGCGGATATTGAGGAATGATGGAAGCGAAGGAGTTGCTGACAAAGCGGCGGATAGAGAAGCTGGCTATTGAGAATGGGTATAGGGAAGATATGCCTGAGGAGGAGTGGCCTGAAATTGGTAACTATCAGGTTTTTATCTCGCATTCTAGCCGTGACGTAGAGTTCATAAAGAAGTTGAAGTTCTTCTTACGGAACAGCAAGGGGGTGATTGGTGCATACGTGGATTGGCAAGACCCGGATATGTGGCATGAGACGGATGCCGGGACTGCAGCGGATTTGAAAGATAGAATTAGGAAAGCCAGAAAGGTTATCTACGTGGTAACGAATGATTCTTTGAAATCTGTATGGTGCGGCTGGGAGATTGGCTTTGCGGATTGTGACAAAGGTGTAAAGGACGTGGCGATACTGGCCATCAAGCCCAACAACGGGCGCTGGAAGAAGCATGAATACCTGCAGCAATATCCCTGGATTTATTATGATACGGAGGAGCATCTGTTTATGGTGGCTAAGCCTAGCGGGGATAGGGTGCGGCTGTATGAATGGCTTAATGAGAGGAAGGAGACGATATGACGCAGGAGGAGAGGTGGAACGAGTATGGTACTTGGTTATATCAAAGAATGTACGAATATGAACATGATAAAGATTGACAACTCAGTAAGTGAGGCTTTCCCAAAGCAGAATGGTCTATGAAAAGGAATGGAGAATACGTTAGTCCAGAAGACTATCAAAAGGAAAGGAGAAAACCTACTCAGAATGAAAGAAAGATTTTGTTAGAGGAGGTTAATGGTTTATGTCCTGTGGTAGGTTGTGGAAAAAGCCTTGTTAATGAGAACAACGGAAGAATCTACGAAGACTTTGAGGCTGCTCATATATTTCCAAACCGCTTTAAAGATGATATGGAAGCAGTAATACTTGCAGATGTGGAGGTTGACGGGGATTCTTCAGAAACGTTAGATAATTGGATTGCTCTGTGTCGCAATTGCCATACTAGATATGACGAACAAAAGACTGTTGTCAAATATCAACAGATGTTGGATTTGAAAAGAAGACTTGCAGCAGAACTGAAAGCAAAAAAGACAATCGCTGGAGAGAGAATTGAAGATGACTTGGATAAGGCAATCAAATCGCTCGTTAATCTTAATAAGGATGAGTTGGAGAAGGCTGGACAATTAGGGTATGAGGCGATGACAGTACGAGAAAAAATACCTGACGATGAGGTGCTCTGCTCAAATATAGAAGACAAGGTTACTCGTTTTTTCAACTATATCGCAGCTCAATTCAAACAGCAAGATCCTAGTGGCATTCGTTTTGACTTGATATGCACCTCGGTGAAGAAATTATATCTGACGCTTAAAGTTGCCAACCTTAACAAAAGTGATATCTTTGAAAAAATTACTGATTGGTTTGTCTCTAAGACACAATCTCCACGACACATTTGTGAGATTATGACATCGTTCTTCGTGCAAAATTGTGATGTGTATGAAATATCCAAGTAAATTATATTCAGTAGGGGAAAGCGTCGTTGGAAAGATGGCTATTCTTATGGAGCTAATCCCCAATGATGGTATTGGTGTTGATGATCTTTTTGTCAAGGCAGTTAAGAAGATGGATATCAATGATGCTATAGACGCTCTTACTTGTATGTATTATATTAGTTCGATAGAATTATCGAAAGAGAATATTGTGTATAAAATATGCTGAAAGAGATAATCTGTGATAAACTAGCAGACAAGAAAATTGTTTTTCAAGAGGGATTGAATGTTGTAGTAGGTGATGAAGATGCTGCTAATTCAATAGGCAAAAGCAATACCTTACTGCTGATAGATTTTGCCTTTGGTGGTAATAGCTATGCCAGTAGCGACGATGTGATAACGCATGTGGGCCAACACGAATTAAAAATTCATTTTGATTTCGATGGTACTGATTACTTTTTTGTTAGAAGCACGTCAGCGCCCAATGCTGTGTACAGGTGTGATTCCAACTATCAAAATCAAAAATTCATGACGGCTGATGAATATAGGCAATTGCTATTGGCACTCTATCGAATACCAGGACTACATCTTGGTTTCCGAGAAATTGTTAGCCAGTTCTCACGTATTTATCAGGTGAAGAATTGTGACGAGACAAAACCTTTAAACCCTGGACACTCCCACCATGAAGAAGATAGAGTAGTATTCCTCATAAAACTTATGAATAGGTATCAAAAGATTGTTGAACAGGATGCTATCAAGAAGAATGCTGTAGAGAAACTTAATGCTTATAATAAGGCCATTAAGCTAAAGCTGATACCAGTATTCACTAACCAGAAAGAGTATAAAAAGAATGAACGAGAAATAGAAAAGTTAAACTCTGAAATGTCGTCGATTAAAACACAGATAGCGTATAAGACGATGAACTTGTCCAGTGAACAATTGGCACGTATCAGTGTGTTAAAAGAAAAACTGGCTAGAATACAAAAAGACAAATCACTGACGGCTAGTCTTATTGAGAGCCTTCGACTGAATCTTGATTATACAAGCAGCAACTTGTTAATCGATGAGAAAAAGATAAAAGAGTTGTTCCCTACCGCAGAAGTAAAAAGGATTGAGGAAGTCAACCAATTCCATACAAGGTTGACAGCAATTCTAAAGGAGGAAATCAACAGTCGTATAGTGAAAGAACAAAAAAGGTTGGATTGGATTTGTGAACAAGAGGCTTCTGTAATTGATCAAGTTGCAAAAGTTGCGGCAGAAAAGAATCCCGACAACCTTGCTTTGGACAGATTAGTTAGCACCAAACAGTCAGTTGATCAGCTAATTTCAGGACGTGAATCATACGAGACAAGACGACAACTCCGGCAAGACAAGAATGATGCAGTTAATCTATATGATGTTATTGTGAAAAAAATACTGACTGATATAGAGTATCTGTTGAATAAGGAGATGGAAAGATTAAACAAGTTAATATTGGGTGATACGAGAAAATCACCAAGGATTAGCTTGGAAACTAAGAAGTATATGGTTTTTTGCGAAGGAGATACAGGAGCAGGGACTGGATATCGTCGTTTGATAACCTTTGATATGGCAATTTTGGAATTGACAGCACTGCCATTCCTGATACATGACTCCATCCTATTCAAAAACGTGGAAGATGATGCTGTAAAAGGTGTTTTTGATCTATATGCTGGTAGCTCAAAGCAGGTGTTCGTCTCTATAGACAAGCTTCCTTCTTATCAACAGGAGGTCAAAGACGTTGTAGAGTCACATCAAGTATTAAAACTTTCTCGCAACCATACTTTGTATGGCAAAGTGTGGAACAAATAAGATCTTTGGTAGTATCACGAATCTATGACTCAAGATGAAAGGTGGAAAGCTAAGTGCATTGAAATAATGGCCTTCATGGCGGAGAACCATAGAAGGCCATCGAAGTATTGTATGGAGGAGAGGAATAACTGGAACTGGATGCGCCACCAGCAGAAACTGATGGGAAGAGGGGAATTGAAGGCGGAACGGGTTGAGTTGTTTGAGAGGTTGATGGAGTTGATGGAACAATATAAGCGAAAGAACCAATACATTTAGTTTACTGTTTACTGTTGAGAGGTTGGGAAAAGCTACGGCTAATGTGAAGATTGGCCGTGTTTTTTGGAAATAATGAGGTCAGAATTGAAAATCTTGGGAATTTTTGATTGAAAATCTTGGGAGTTTTGAGGCGTAGGGTAATCCACAGAATCGATGAGATTGGTGGCTGTTTGCATTTTTACAAGGGGCTGATTTTGAAGTCTGATGTATGAGGGAAGAAGTAAGAGGGAAGAACTAATAGGTAAGAGAGCCCTGAAAGGGCAATATAACATAGGGTAGGGCCTCGGCCCTATCGATGGTGTGACCACCATCCCATCCACCTCCATAGGGGGATATAGTTATTAGCCCCTTACAGGGGCGGAATATAAAACGGGATGGGTCAATCAGATAGGGGCAAGCCCCCATCCTAATACATATATCGCCCTTTCAGGGCATTATCGGATGCGAACATTATTTAGCCCTTTCAGGGCATTGGTGAATGGGGGGCGTTCCATTCACCCAGGGGCGAGCCCCTGGTCTAGGTTATTTAGCCCTTTCAGGGCATTCACGACCCCAACGGGGTCATATAATATAGGATGGGGCCTTGGCCCTATCAATGGGATGCCATCCATCCCCATCCACCTCCGCAGGGGGTATATAACATAGCGTAGGGGCTCGCCCCTACACAATGAGACAGATCATTATATTACCACCGCCTCTGTAGGGGGCTAATAACAAATAAAACAATGTCACAATCATTAGCAAAGATATACATCCACCTCGTGTTCTCCACCAAGGGCCGGACGGACACAATACCCAAGGATCACCTGCCGGAGGTGCACGCATATATAGCAGAGATATTCAACAACAACGGGTGTTCGGCCATACAGGTGGGCGGAACCGCAAACCACGTGCATATCCTGTTCCTTCTGGGCAAGCAAACCAGTTTGTCGGAGATTATTCGTACGGTGAAATCAAGCACCACACGATGGATTAACGAGAAGACCGGGAGTCCGTTCCATCATTTCGCATGGCAGGACGGGTATGGCGCGTTCAGCGTGAGCAACAGCCACGTGGATGCGGTGGCGGCGTATATCAAGGGGCAGGAGGAGCATCACAAGAAGGTGACGTTTCAGAATGAATTCCGCAAGATATGTGAGTTGTATAACGCCGGTCTGGATGAACGGTATGCGTGGGATTAGTTATGAGCCCCTTACAGGGGCGGAATTAATTGGCGTGGGCCAATTGGATCGGGGCGATGCCCCTCCCCAGGGCCAAGACCCTGGGCTATGTTATATTGCCCATTCTGGGCACAACGACCCCAACGGGGTCAAATAACACAGGGTAGGGGCTTGCCCCTATCGATGGGATGCACGATCCACCCCATCCACCCCGCAGGGGGGTATATAGTTATGAGCCCCTTACAGGGGGCGGGATATAAAACGGGAAACCCGTTTACGCAGGGCCAAGGCCCTACGCTAGGTTATACGCCCCCGTTGGGGGCATTGGTAAATGGGGGGGCACGTTTAGATAGGGGCAAGCCCCCATCCTCGGATATTAGCCCCCGTTGGGGGCATCAAAGCCCTGAAAGGGCAATATAATATAGGGTAGGGGCTCGCCCCTATCGATGGGATGACCCCATCCCATCCACCCCCAACGTGGGGCATTGTCGAATGCGAACATTATTAAGCTCCTTAAGGGCATAAAAATGCCCGAATTCGCTTGTTGTCTGAGAAAAAGTTCGTATCTTTGTAGTCTGATTATATGAACTTGGAGCGTGGATATGAATATAAAAGAATTAATAGCCGAGTGTACTGCATACGACTATAAGGTGATGCTGGAGGAAGGTAGACCGAAGAGTTGGCTGAAGAGCATGAGTGCTTTTGCCAATACTTTAGGTGGTTCGCTGTTCCTTGGAGTGGATAATGATGGCAACGTTAAGGGGCTGGATGATATTCAGCACGTGACGGAGGTCATCAGCCAGAAGATTCGTGACTATATGGATCCACTGCCGGATGTGGAGATGATTCCGTTGGAACAGGAGGGAAAACATGTGCTCCAGCTGAAGGTGAAAGAGGGGGCCTATACTCCTTACTATTATGTGGGCGACGGTCAGCGTGTGGCTTTTGTACGCAATGGTGACGAGAGCATTCCAGCCACAGGGGAACAGATGGTGAGGCTGGTGCTGAAGGGTACGAACAGAACGTATGACTCGTTGCGCACAGACAAAAGGGTGGAAGACCATTCGTTTGCCATTCTGGCGAATACATTCAGGGACCGTGTACTACAGGAGTGGGACAAGAAGTATCTGCTGTCGTTCGGGCTTGTGACTGATGATGGCTATCTGACCAATGCGGGTGCTCTGTTTGCTGATGACTGCTGGCTGAGCCAGTCGCGATTGTACTGTACACGTTGGGATGGCCTCGAGAAGAATGACGCTATTGATGATGCTGAGTTCAAGGGTAATATTCTTTTGCTGCTCCGTGAAGCGATGGCATTCGTGAAGGCCACAACACGAAAGGGATGGGAGAAACTGCCCAATGGCAGGAAGAACAAGCCCGAGTATGCAGAGAGGGCTGTGCTGGAGGCGATGGTGAATCATTTTATTCACCGCGACTATACGGTGATGGGCGGTGAGGTGCATCTGGACATCTATGATGACAGGATTGCCGTGACGTCGCCGGGTGGTATGTATAGTGGCCAAATAGTGCAAAACATTCCCCTTGAGGAGGTGTCGTCGAGCAGACGAAACCCCGTGCTGGCAGACGTGATGGCGCAGCTGGATTACATGGAGAAGCGCGGTAGCGGCCTGAAGCGCATCTATAATGAGACAAAGGCGCTGGAGTCGTATAAGGAGGACAGGAAGCCGGTGTTTAAGTCGTCGCCAAGTCAGTTTATGACCATTATTTACTCGATGGAGTATGATGGCGAATTAAATGGCGAATTAAATGGCGAATTAAATGGCGAATTAAATGGCGAATTAAATCCTGCCCAAAAAGCCACTTTGAGTTATATTAACGAGAATGAAGGATGTAATGCCACTGAAATTTCTGATAAGACAGGTGTGCCCTTCAGTACCATTGATAAACATATCCGTGTCCTGCTGAAAAATGGTGTAATTGAACGTCGTGGATCAAAGAAGACGGGTGGATATTACGTAAAGAAATAAACTAAAATTATGAGCCCCTTACAGGGGCGGGATTAATTGGCACGGACCAATCAGTATGAATCAAGAGACTCGATGGTTGACTAGGTATCATGAAGTTAAAACCTTCATTGAAGAGCATCATTAAGGCGAATATGAATGACAGTTGGCTGAACACGGAGCATATCAATAGAAGTGGGGAGGGGATAGAGTACCACCCGTTGCGCCCCTTCCTGCCCGAGAATGCAAAGGTGCTGTTTTTGGGCAGTTTCCCGCCACAGCGGAAGCGGTGGTGCATGGATTTCTATTACCCCAACTTCATCAACGACCATTGGCGTATTGAGGGTGAGGTGTTCTTTGGCGACAAGAACCACTTTGTGGATACGGAACACAAGCGTTTCAAGATAGATGAGATTGTAGCATTCTGCCAAGAAAAAGGTCTGGCGTTCTATGATACCTCTACCGCTATCCGTCGTCTGCAGGACAACGCTTCGGACAAATTCCTGGAGGTTGTGGAGGCTACGGACATTCGTGCGCTTGTGGCGCGGTTGCCTCACCTTCGTGCTATCGTAACCACAGGCGAGAAGGCCACAAAAACCATCTGTGCATCACTCGACATTCCGGAAATTCCCAAGGTAAACACATATCTCAGGGTTCCCCTCGCCCAAAATTCCCAATCCAAGAAAAACTCTAAACTATCAACTCTAAACTATCAACTATCCTTATACCGTCTTCCATCTTCATCACGTGCCTATCCGTTGGCCTTTGACAAGAAGGTTGCTTGCTATCGGGAAATGTATAATCATGTAATATAGTGTAAACATCTAAACCTTTAAAGACTTAAAGATATGAAGAACTTTGAATTGATGGCGTTGCCATACGCTCCTGAGGCGTTGGAGCCGGTGATAAGCGCACAGACGCTGAGCTTTCATCACGGGAAGCATCTTGCTGCCTATGTGAATAACCTTAATAATCTGTTGCCGGAGAGCGGGATGGAGAATCTGTCCCTGGAGGAGATAGTATGCAAAGCAACCGGGGGCATACAGAACAACGCGGGGCAGATATTGAACCACGAGTTGTATTTCGGTCAGTTTGCCGCTCCGAAGCAGGATAATGCTCCCTCCGGCAAGATGGCGGAGGCCATTGCCCGTGACTTTGGGTCATTAGAAGCGTTCAAGGAGGAGTTCCAGAAGAAAGGCGCCACGCTGTTCGGTTCCGGATGGGTGTGGCTGTCTGCAGACAAAGACGGCAAGCTCGTCATCACACAGGAAGCGAATGCCGCCAACCCCATACAGAAGGGACTGACACCGTTGCTGACCTTCGATGTGTGGGAGCATGCCTATTATCTCGACTATCAGAACCGTCGCCCTGACCATCTCGCTGCGCTGTGGCAGATCGTTGACTGGAAAGTGGTGGAGGGGAGACTGAAGAGGTAAGATGTCTGATGTAAGAGGGCTGAGGTAAGCTGCATATCAGCGGAATTACGGAACAACGGAATCACGGAGTTACGGAAAGATGAAGGACTTTCCTGATAGAATGACGGCCGAAGAAGCGAGGAGGTTTGGCGAGGATGTGAAGAACATCGTTGCACAGATTCCACGCGGCAGGGTGACGACATACGGACATATCGCACTGCTGGCAGGATGGCCGAGCCATGCGAGGATGGTGGGGCGCACCCTGCGATATACACCGGGAGCCGACAAACTGCCTTGCCACAGGGTGGTGAACAAAATGGGGCGTACGGCCCCGGGATGGAAGCGGCAGCGTACACTGCTGGAGGATGAGGGCGTGACATTCAAAGCCAACGGACACGTGGATATGCAGCGGCATCTGTGGGAACCGGAGGAATATAATGGTTAAAGGGAAGAGGGCAGAAGGAAGAGGGAAGAGGGCAGAAGGAAGAGGGAAGAGGGCAGAAATAAGAAGGAAGAGGGCTGAAGGTTGTTGTTAAGTGTGAAATTCGGTAGCTAAGGGAAAAACTTTTGGGAGGTTTTATCGGAAAGTCCGTTTTTTTTTGTACCTTTGCCGTGCTATGTGTATTTATTTAGTTAATAAATGGTGACGGCAATATAACTTTGACGCCAAATTTGACGAGATATTTATAGACCGGATTTGGAAAAGATAAATCTGAATAATAAGAGAATTCTGGTGACAGGGGCTGCCGGCTTCATCGGCAGCAACCTCGTGAAGCGCCTGCTCTCCGAGTTGCAGGGCAGCACCATCGTTGGCTTGGACAACGTGAATGACTACTACGACACCAGTCTGAAAGAGTGGCGACTTGCGCAATTAAAAATTGAAAGTGAAAGGTTAAAAATTGATTGGCACTTCGTTAAAGGAGATATTTCGGATAAGGCGACTGTTGATGCGTTGTTTGCAGAATACCACTTCGACATTGTAGTAAACCTCGCAGCACAAGCCGGGGTGCGCTACTCCATAGAGAATCCCGACGCCTACATCCAAAGCAACATAATAGGCTTTTACAATATCCTGGAAGCATGCCGACACTCACGTGACGGAATTGATAATGGACAATTGACAATTGACAATTATCAGGGGGTGCAACATTTAGTGTATGCAAGCAGTTCGAGCGTGTACGGCGGGAACAAGAAGATACCGTTCTCGACAGACGATAGGGTAGACAATCCCGTTTCGCTCTATGCCGCCACCAAGAAGAGCGATGAACTGATGGCGCATTGCTACTCCAAGCTCTATAACATACCCACCACCGGTCTACGTTTCTTCACCGTGTATGGCCCTGCCGGTCGTCCCGACATGGCGTACTTTAGCTTTACCAACAAGCTGCTGAAGGGTGAGACCATTCAAATCTTCAACTACGGCAACTGCCGCCGTGACTTCACCTACGTGGACGACATCGTAGAGGGCATTGTCAGGGTGATGCAAGGGGCGCCCGAGCGTAAGGTTGGTGAAGACGGCCTGCCTGTGCCTCCCTATGCGTTGTATAACATTGGTGGCGGGCAGCCCGAGAACCTGCTGGACTTCGTGAACATCCTGCAGGAGGAGCTCGTCAGGGCCTGCGTCTTGCCTGAGGACTACGACTTCGAGGCACACAAGGAGCTGGTGCCTATGCAGGCCGGAGATGTCCCCGTCACCTATGCCGACTCTGCTGCCCTGGAAAGAGATTTCGGCTTTACTCCTAAAATAACCCTCCGTGAAGGGCTCCGCAAGTTTGCCGAGTGGTATAGGGAGTATCTTACTTTTAAAATGCACAAGGTCTTGTAGCGTGTCACATCAGCATTGGATATGAAAAACGTGAGACAATATATCTGGAGTATTTTGGGTAGATTTCTGCCTTCTTTTATTTTCTTGGCAGCATCCTTCGTACTCGCCCGCATTTTAACCCCGGATGATTTTGGTCTTGTAGGTGTTTTGGCAATTCTTTTTACTGTAGCTGGTGCATTGACTGATGCAGGACTGGGAGGTAGTTTGATAAAAGAGAGGACTATTACGGACATAGACTGTAGTACGATATTTAATTTTAATATCATTATTAGCCTCATTCTATACGTTATCCTTTTTTTTATGGCCCCTTTGATTGAGGGTTACTATAATTTGGAGGGTTTATGTGTTATAGCCAGACTTCTAAGTATATCGTTTGTTATAAATGCCTTTTCTTTGGTTCCCAGGGCGTTAATGATGAGACGTTTACAATTTGAAGAATTGTTTAAAGTCTCTGTATTCTCAACTTTATTTGGTGCGTTGATGTCTATTGTTTGTGCGTATTTGGGTATGGGCGTTTATGCACTGGTGGTCTATTATCTTAGCTCATATGCAATAACGAGTACTTTGAGTCTCTTCTGGGGACGATTTAAGTATTATATCGTGTTCTCTAAATCAAGTTTCCAAAGGTTGATTTCTTTTGGAATATTTACTTCTATTAGTACTGTCGTTGACACTATTTATGAGAATTTATTGTCTTCCATGTTCGGTAAGGTGTTGGGAGTGACTGCAGCTGGATATTTTTATCAGGCAAAGAAGACAGAGGAAACGGTTACAACGGCACTAGCCTCTTCTGTAGGGCTAGTGGCTTTCCCCGTCTTGGCAAATCTGCAGGGTGATAAAACAAAATTCACGAGTGAGATGAGGTCGATAATGCTCTCAATATCTGGAACCTTGGTGCCGTTGGTACTTTTGCTGTCAGTCTATGCTAATGAGATCATCTTGCTTTTATATGGATTCCAGTGGATTGAATCTGCAGTTTATTTTAAGCTACTCTTGTTTGCCGGTTGTTTTATGATAATTGAGAATCTCAATAGGAGCGTTTTAAAGTCTTTGGGTTTAGGGAACACTCTATTAAAGGTTGCCTTAATCAAGAGGGGATTGGGTATCGCAATACTGTTTATTATGATTTTTGTTGATAGAACACTTTTGGTTCATGCATATATATTTTGCTCCTTTATTGCGTATATTATAAATCAAATGGCGTTGTCTAGCCACACAGGAACAAGTGTGGTTAAGGAAATATTATTGTTGTTTAAAGTTATAATACCTAGTATAGGCCTCTTTATATTATTTTGGAGCATTCATGTTTGGATAAATATTCTTGTAATAGAAATATTGTTAGATGTAGTAGCATTAGCTTTATATTACTATATTTATCTCCCGATAATTGATGTCAAGTTGATGATAGAGTTAACGAGAGGAATATGTGCCAAATTCAAAAGAAATATTAATGTTTAGAAAAATTTTTAATTATATAAAAAGTAAATGTACCCCTCTTGATGTTCAGGCAAAAAAAGCCGGAGTCAATATGGGAGTGGATAATTATGTGGCCAGTGTTTTCTGGACATCAGAGCCATATTTGATTACCATAGGCAGTCATTGTCAGATAACGAGCGGAGTCAAGCTGCTGACCCATGGAGGCGGACAGGTGTTGCGTGATGTATATCCTGAATATGACGTGTTTGGAAAGGTTAAAATCGGGAATTATGTGTATTTGGGAACAAACGCAATCGTTATGCCCGGAGTAACTATCGGAGATCATGTTCTTGTCGCGGCAGGCAGTGTAGTAACCAAATCAATTCCTAGTGGTTATGTGGTTGCAGGAAACCCCGCACATTATATATGTACGATTGAAGAATTTCGTTTAAAGAATGAGGCGTTCGTGGTGAAAACGAAGAGAATGTCCTCTTCCGAAAAGAAAAAATATATAATGCAGATGGATTCCAGTAGATTTATAAAGAAAGAGTATATTAAGAAATGATGTAGGACTATATCATCTTTAATAAAAAACATCCGGCGCAATATGGTGTTAAAGACAGTATATTATTTCTACTCTTTAAACCCTCATAATTAGGTGTAGTTATGAAGAATTTAATAAAGTTCTTTTTTTATATTCTGACTGTTTTCTCCTTCTTGTTTATGACAAGTAACAAAGTCATAGGCCCTTTATGCATGAGGCATATTGTTGCATTATGCTTATTTATATATTCATGTTTCTATATTAAAAAGTTTCGATTTGACAGGATAGAGACTTTGTTTTTTGCATATCTATTTGTATATATTATATGTAACATTGTTAATGGTGAATTCTTTTTGACGACTTTTTTTACGAATTTCCTATCTTATCATTTTTCATCAATAGTATTAATCCTTTCCATTCCAATAATAGTCAAATCAAAAAGAGATTTAAATCTTTTTGTTGGAGCGATAGCAATTTCTTATTTCTCAAATTGTATATTAACGATAGGACAGTTCTTTAGTTTTCCACCCTCTTGGGAAATCGGGCAGATGGTAAATGACGGCCTTACTAGAGAATTAGAAAACAATGCGGACATTTTTGAGTATGACGGAGGGTTGCTTGGAAGAACAATTACGGCGGGATTCACGGGGTTTGTAGTAACTAATGGATATTTTACTACTTGTTATTTGCCTATTGCCCATCAAGTGTTGAAAGCCCATAGTAAATATGTTTTTTTCCCGATTTTAATTATTGTTGCATTGGCAGTAACATTTATAAATCAGGAAAGAGCTGCCATGTTGTTGGTATTGTTATATTTCTTGTTTTATGTGTTTATGTATTACAAACCCTCAAAACTTTTCCTTTTGTTCGGAGGCTTGTTGCTATTGTTTTTCTACTGTCAAGATGCGATTTTTAACTCTATGGAAATGGGCCGATTGATGGAATTCTCGGATAGCACCAGAGGAAAACTGTGGAGGGACTTCAGACAGTTTTTATATACAGATCAATTATATTTTGGTGGTCTAGATAATTATATTTCAGTATATAAAGTTAATCAGCATAATTGTTTGTTGGCGGCTTGGACTATCGGGGGGATTTTTACCTTTCTATCTTTTTGCGTGTTGTATTTCTATGCATTGTATGAATTAACACGCATGCTTTTTAACTGGGATTTTATAAGGAGTAATATAATCTTTTTTTCTTTGGCAACTTCATGTGGGCTATATCTGCTATATTCGCTTACCCATTCGTCTGGCTTGCAAAATGACGGTGTGATGTTTTGGTTGCCATACACACTATTGCTTGTGTACAAAAAACTGTATAACATTCCCAACGAGATGACACGATGAAGAGAATACTATTGTTTACCGATATTCTTGGACCTGGAGGAGCTCAGCGACAGCTTGTTTCTCTTGCGTGCATCTTAAAGCAGAACGGGTATGATGTCATGTTGTTGGATTATTGGGACAACACGTTCTATGATTCTTTCCTCAAAAAAAACGACATTTTTTTTAAGCACTTTTTTACAAAAGGCAAACTTCAAATCATTAGAATGTTTGTTCGTGAAGCGAAGGATTACAAACCTGATGTGGTCATCTCGTTTATGGAAAATCCGTCAATTGTGTCATGTGTAGGTAAATTGTTTTTGAGGAAAAGGTTCAAGTTGATTGTGTCGGAGAGAAACACCACGCAACAAAATAACGGAGGGACGGCATTAAGGATGAATATCTTCCGTTTGGCCGATTATGTTGTGCCCAATTCGTTCTCGCAGACGCGTTTTATATGCGAAAATTATAAGTTCTTGGCACAGAATACTGTTACGATAACCAATGTTATCGATATTGAACGTTTTTCGCCTTCTGTCACAAAATCGATAGGAAAGAGAAGGAAAATTCTGGTGGTTGCAAGAGTGGTTGAACAGAAGAATGTGAAGCGGTTTATACAAGCAATATCGCAGATCATAAGGTCGGGCCGTCATGTAGATGTCAGTTGGTATGGAGATCCGTTCCCCCAGACGTATTATGCAGAGTGCTTGGCGATGACGGAAAAACATGGTATTCAGGATTATTTCCATTTTTATCCTGCTACCGGTGATATTGTTGAGAAATACCGCCAGGCAGACATCTTCGTGCTGCCTTCAATTTACGAAGGTTTTCCCAATGTGCTGTGTGAGGCAATGGCTTGCGGACTTCCTGTTGCCTGTGGAAATGTTTGTGATAACCCGTATATTGTTTCGGGGTACAGATGTTGCAGCCTTTTTGATCCTTTGAGTGTGGAAGATATGGCTGAAAAAATATCGGAACTTATAGAGTTGGATGACGAGGCGTTGATTAGCATGGGCGAGGAGGCCCGGCGCTGTATAGTGGATAAATTCCCAAGTAACGTTTTTGCTGATAAGTACCTCAGGTTAATTGAGTCATAATATGGCGCGCCTTCTCATAACATACGGAGACCAAGCTTTCGAGGCATCGAAGAGACGGCTCGTTGACCAGGCTGAGCAAATCGGCGTGTTTGACAAGATTATTGCCTGTTCACCGAAAGATGTGTCTGACGAACTCTTACATTCCGATGTCTGGAAAGAACATCGGGGGGGGGGCTTGTGGTCATGGAAGCCGGATGTCATTCTGAGCACAATGAAAAACTGTGCGGACGGTGACATTATCGTTTATTGTGACGCTGGATGCTCTGTGTATAAGTCCAAAGAATGGGACAGATTCTGGGGATTGCTGGAGCATCACGATATCATAGCGCAAAGAATCTTTCAGCGCACCGACCACTGGACGCGTAAGGAAATATTGGACGAATTTTCAGCAAACGGTGAATACTGGTTGAAATGTTATCAATATCAAGCAACCCCCATATTTAAAAATTCTCCTTTCTCGCGAATGTTTGTTCAAGAATGGCGCTCGTTAATGATTGAGAAACCCTATTTGGTGAAGGATGTTGCAGGTTCTGAAAGATTCAGTCAACGCAGCAACTTTATTGAGAACCGACATGATCAGGCGATCTTTTCGGCTCTGATTTACAAGTATTGTTTGATACCAGAATATAGGAGTCTGATATATACCCAATGGGAGCATATGGAAGACTATGACCCGATATTCAAGCAAGCTATTAGGGCCACGAGACTCAAGACCGGTGCAGATGAGGATAGGAAGGTGATGTATTTAGGTGCTTTAAAAAGAATCATAAAACACGGCCTGTTAAAACCACTGTTTTATGCACCAATGCAAATGTGGTATAATTCAAAACGTAATTAAATCATGGAAAACAGAATAGTTTGGGCCGATTCATTAAAGGGCGTTCTAATACTCTTAGTAATATTAGGTCATGCGCTTCAATGTGTGCTGGGTGATGAGATGGAAAGTAACAAACTATGGTGCATGATATATTCTTTTCATATGCCGGCATTCATCGCAATGTCCGGCTATTTCTCACATACAAATACATCTTTGAGTAATCGAAACTTTTTGGGTAGCATTATAAGGAGACTAAAACAATTGCTTGTTCCATATTTTGTGTGGTCAATTATTCATTATATAAAAAAGCAGGATTACTCGTTACATAGAATTATAGAATATGTAACGCTTCCAGAGACGTCTTTTTGGTTCTTGTGGGTGCTGTTTTGGATATTTGTTATTTTTCAGGTTATAAGATGGGCTTCCATGCAGATGAAGGTGGATGAAATAATAATAATGTTTTTGTCTAGCCTTTTGTTAATTGCCATTATGGGTATCTATAATATAAGAATCTTTGGGTTTCATCTAATATCTTATTATTTTTTGTTTTTTTTATTGGGTTATTGTATTCATCGTTACCCGGTATTTAGAACCTGTTCAAGATGGACAATAGTTCTGGCGGCTATAGTATGGTTTTTTATGGCATGGAATTGGAGCATGCACAATCTGCCCAATTGGTTTCCTAATAGTGTAGTGATTCCTTCTGCTATACTACAAGTGTTGTATAGAGGATTAACCGCATGCATTGCCATCGTTTGTATTTTTAATATTGCGCCATTATTTTTGAACAAACCATTTAAGACGAGTGACGTGATACAATGGTTGGGGGAATATTCGTTAGGAGTCTATGTCGTTCATCTTGTTGTTGTTGGGCAGACAGCTTTCATGAATTTCATAAATAGGGTGATCCCGAGTGTGGACATTACCTTTTTGGTATTCATTCTGTGCTTGTTTAGTGTTATCACATCATCAATTACAATAAAAATCATTTTATTGAATAAGACGTTATCCCGGATTCTGTTGGGAAAATTAAGATGAGAATAGTCAATATCATAGGCGGTCTCGGAAACCAGATGTTTCAATACGCATTTGCGGTGGCATTGCGGAAGAAATATTCGGATGAGGTTGTATATGTGGATACTCAGCACTACAGGAATGCGTTCATCAAAGTATACCACAGCAATGACTTCTATCATAACGGCTATGAAATAAATAAAGTGTTCCCCAATGCCAGTATTAATGTGGCTGGGGCGTGGAATCTGATGAAGGTGTCCTACTATATCCCCAATCAAGTGCTGGCCCGTGCCGTGAGGCGGTTGCTGCCTAAACGACGGACGGAATTCGTGGCCGATCAGCAGCCCTACGTATTTCTGCCGGAGGCGCTGAAGGTGAAGGGCGACTGCTACTACGACGGCTACTGGATGTCGCCAAAGTATTTTGACGGCTGTCGCGATGAGATTCTCCGGGAATTCGCGTTTCGCCCATTGGACACAGAGGAGAATATGGTGCTGCAGCCCATGCTGCTTCAGGAAAACTCGGTTGCCGTCCATGTCCGCAGGGGAGATTACGTGGGTGCTGCCACCCTGGGTGGTATCTGCACTCTCAACTACTATCGTAACGCCATACGTGAGGTAAGAAAGGCCGTCAGTGAACCGGTATTCTTCATCTTCTCCGATGACCAGGAGTGGTGTCGGGAGAACCTGAAAGATGAATTGGGCGGTAATCGGGTGATATACGTTGAGCATAATAAAGGGACGGACAGCTATCGCGACATGCAACTGATGTCCATGGCCAGATGCAACATCCTGGCTAACAGCTCATTCTCATGGTGGAGTGCGTATTTGAATCGGCGCAAAGACCACATGACATTGTGTCCCGACAAATGGCATAACACGATGGCTTACGAAGACCATTATGTGGACGAATGGATAAAAATATCGACAAAATGACGGAATACAGATTTGCCAGAGAAGACGATCTTCTGCAGGTGGCCCGAATACATAAGGATCAATTTCCAACACATTACTTGGGGCAGTTCTCAATTGCACTGCTGGGAGCATTCTACCGAAACCTCTTAGAGGCCGGACATCTGTTCGTTGTGGCCGTAGAAGAAGGGGAGGTGCGAGGTTTTGTGCTGGGTGGTGAATGGAAGAAGATTTCTCAGAGTTTGCACGAATTTATGAAAAAGAATCTGATTCGCAGTCTGATAGAATCCTCGATTCGCCCTAAAACATGGAAGCAGAGTCTGGAAAAACTGATGTCGCTATTCGGCAGGAAAGAGATTGATCCCAATAACTTGGACAATATAGAGACCCACACTCTGCTTTCCATCGCAACCAATAGGGCATCTCAAGGCCAAGGTATAGGCTCCGGGTTGGTGGCTGCATTTGACAAAGAGATGAGAAAAATGTGCAATCGGTATTATCTCTCGGTGCAGGATACCAATGTTCGGGCCATTGCCTTCTACAAAAAGGCCGGTTTCGTGGAGGCTTACAGATGCGAGGGCGAGATACAAATGATAAAAACACTGTGAGGCATGCAGCATAAAATAGCCGTCATCATGTCGCTGTACCGGAGCGATGAACTCAGGTTCGTTAAGCTGGCCGTCGAGAGCGTGTTGAATCAAAGTTGTCAGGACTTTGACTTCTACATTCAGTGCGACGGCCCTGTGCAGCAGGACGTGGACGGCTACCTTTCCGCATTGGACGATGAACGGCTTCATATCAGCAGAAGGGAAGAGAACAGAGGTTTGGCCCGTTCGCTTAATGAACTGCTTGACACCGTAATGCCCAAGGGCTATGAATACATCGCCCGTATGGATGCTGATGACATCTCCATGCCAGAGCGATTCGAAAAGCAGATGGCGTACATGGCATCGCATCCCGATGTGGAATGTCTGGGCACATGGGCCGTGGAAATCAATGCGGACGGCAGCGAATATTACCGCAAGCAGATGCCCGAAACCCATGAGGGCTGCAACGAGCAGTTTATGATCAGAGACTGCGTGATTCACCCGACGGTGGTGTTGCGCAGGAGTTATATAGAGAAAGCCGGCCGTTATCCCACGGACACCTATTATGCCGAGGACACCATGATGTGGGCTCAGGGGTTTGCTGCCGGTTGTCGCTTTGCCAACGTGCCGGAATATTTGTATCAGTTCCGTCTGAACGACGATTTCTTCAACCGTCGTCGCGGGTGGAAGCACGCCAAGGGTATCCTGACGTTGCGGTGGAGGGTGAACCGGATGCTGCATTACCCGACAAAGGCCTATCTGTATGCCATAGCCTATGCCGTGGCTAAGATGATGCCGACGAAGGTGTTGAATATGATATACAAAACAGCAAGATAAAAAACAAAAATACAAAAAAACTATAGCATGAAATTCAAAAACATTCCCTTTGCGCCTCCCGATATGAGTGAGGCAGAGGTGGAGCTGGTAGCAGAAGCCCTGCGCTCAGGATGGATTACCACAGGACCCAAGACAAAAGAGTTCGAGAGCCAGATCGCCGCATATGTGGGGACCCGGAAAGCCGTATGCCTCAACAGTTGCACAGCAGCCATGGAGATGGCGCTGCGCCTGGTGGGCGTGGGGCCCGATGACGAGGTGATCATCCCGGCCTACACCTACACCGCCACGGCATCTGTGGTGGACCATGTGGGCTGCAAGCTGGTGATGGTGGACTCACAGAAAGACAAGGTGGAGATGGACTACGACCAGTTGGCCGACGCCATAACGGAGCACACCAAGGTGATCTGTCCAGTGGACCTGGGCGGCGTGATGTGCGACTACGACCGCATCTTCGAGATAGTGGAAGCCAAGAAGCACCTGTTCCGTCCGACGAACGAGATACAGAGGAGGATAGGCAGAGTGGTGATCGCCGCAGACGATGCGCATGGCTTGGGTGCCACTTGGCACGGGAAGACGGCCGGCAGCATAGCAGACTTCACCTCGTTCAGTTTCCATGCCGTGAAGAACCTGACCACCGCAGAGGGCGGAGCACTGGTGTGGAAGCTGCCCTTCGGAGCGGAGCAGGTGCAGGATCCGTGGTTTAAGACGCAGGACTACTTCCCGACAGTGCCGAGGCGCGAAGGGGAGACCTGGGACGAGATGCTCTACCGCATTTCGCAGTTGCTGTCGCTCCACGGGCAGAACAAGGACGCACTGGCCAAGACACAACTGGGCGCGTGGGAGTACGACATCATCGGACCGTGGTACAAATGCAATATGACGGACATCATGGCCGCCATAGGTCTGGCGCAGCTGAGCCGCTACCCGGGGATGCTGGAGAGGCGCCGCGAGATCATTAATCGCTACAATAAGGCGATAGATGAGCTTAACCTTAACCTTGACCTTGACCGGAAAGTGGTGTATCTCAATCACTACGGGGAGGACTTTGCCAGCAACGGACACCTCTACATCACCCGTCTGCTCGGGCGCACCGACCAAGAGCGCAGGGACGTTATCGTGAAGATGGCGGAGCGCGGCATAGCGACCAACGTGCACTACAAGCCGCTGCCCATGATGACGGCCTACAAAGCGCTGGGCTTCGACATCAAGGACTACCCGAACGCCTTCCGTCTGTATGAGAACGAGGTGACCCTGCCGCTCTACACCAAGCTCACGGACGAGGATGTGGAGTATGTGATAACCAACTTCTGCGAAATCGTCTCGAAGTTGTGATGAAAAGGATTTTCGATATAGTAGCAAGCGGATTGGGACTGATTTTGCTGAGCCCGGTGTTTGTGCTGCTGGCGGTGTGGATCAAGCTGGACAGCAAGGGGCCCGTGTTCTACCGGCAGGTGAGGGTGGGCTACAAGAACAGGGACTTCCGCATCTTCAAATTCCGTTCGATGAAGATGGGGGCTGACAATGGCAGTTTGGTGACCATCGGCGGACGGGATCCGCGCGTGACGCGCTCAGGATACTTCATCCGAAAATTTAAGCTGGACGAACTGCCACAGCTCATCAATGTGCTCACAGGCGACATGAGCCTGGTGGGGCCGCGCCCCGAGGTGCGCCACTATGTGGACTACTGGACTCCCGAACAGATGCACGTGCTCGACGTGAGGCCCGGTATCACCGACCCCGCCTCCATCAAGTTCCGTAATGAGAACGAACTGATGGAGCAGGTAGAAGACCCCGAGAAATACTATATCGAGGTCATCATGCAGGAAAAAATCAAGCTGTATCTGGAATACGTCGAGAAACAGGGCTTCTGGTATGACCTTGGGCTGATATTCAAGACGTTCTTCGTGATTGCGAGGCGATAACGATAACCTTAACCTTGACCTTAACCTTGACGTTGATTGGGCGATGAGCAATACAGAGAAAGCATTCCTCGAACTGGTAAGAGCCGGGCTGTGGGAGGAGGCTTGCGCTAACCTTGACGAGCATGCGGATTGGGACGCGGTGCTTCTGTTGGCGCGGGAGCAGAGCGTCGTGGGGCTCATGGCTGCGGGACTGGGGCAAGTCACGGATGTGAAAACGCCTCACGGCTTGGCGTTAAAAATGGTGAGCAAGACTCTCGGCTTGGAACAACATAACAGGGCGAAGAATGTTTTCGTCAATGAGCTGATGGACGAGTTGGAGAGAGAGGGCATCCGTGCCGTAATGGTGAAAGGACAGGGGCTCGCACAATGCTACGAGAGGCCGCTGTGGCGCGCCTCGGGCGACATAGATCTCTATCTGGATAAGGATGACTTCCAAAAGGCCAAGACGTTCTTCCGGCCCCGTGTGGACAAGTTCGATCCGGATGACGACTACACCAGGCACATCAACATGACCTACAAAGGGTGGGTGGTGGAGATTCATGCCAACCAGTATTGCGCGCTGTCGCCGCGCATCAACAAAGTGCTGGACGAGGTGCATCGGGATATATTCTATGGCGGTGGTGTGAGAACCTGGGATAATGGCGGCAAAATCATCACTCTGCCCTCTGTGGACAACGACGCCATACTGGTCTTTACGCACTTCTTCAACCACTTCTACCGCGGCGGGATGGGGCTGAGGCAGATATGCGACTGGTGCAGACTGCTCTACACCTACAGGGAGTCACTGAATTACGGATTGCTGGAATCACGGATTCGACAGATGGGGCTGATGACGGAGTGGAAAGCGTTCGGAGCGCTGGCGATAGAATACCTTGGCTATCCAAAGGATTCTATGCCGCTGCTCAACGATAACGATAACCTTGACCTTGACGATAATTTGAGGCGGAAGGCAGAGCGGATAATGGACTTCATCATGGAGGTGGGGAACTTCGGGCACAACAGGGACACGTCCTACTACGGGAAGTATCCGTTCGTGGTCAGGAAGGCCATCTCCTTCGGCGTCAGGATGAAGGACGCACTGCGGCATGCGAGGATATTCCCGTTGGACTCTCTAAGGTTCATGCTCAACATGATGCGCTACAGCTTCAGGGCCGTATCGCATGGGGAGTGAAAAATGCCGTCTGTGCAAAAGCGTGGGCGGCATTTTTTTGTTTGTTCTGTGCAAAAATAATTCCGATAATCGCTTGCCGTATGAAAAAAAATTAATATATTTGCAAAGGAATTGCAGATAAAGGCAGTGGACGACATGAAAAACGGGATAATGAATATCTTCGGATTTGACGCGACACAGCACAGGGTGCGCACGGAGATCTATGCCGGCATCACCACCTTTCTCACCATGGCCTATATCCTGGCCGTGAACCCCAGCATATTCAGCGCACTGGAGCCCCAGGGCATGCCCTCTGACGCCGTGTTTACCGCCACGGTGCTGGCCTCCGTCGTTGGCACCCTGGCGATGGCCCTCCATGCCAAGAAACCTTTCGGACTGGCGCCCGGCATGGGCATCAACGCCTTCTTCGTGTTTGGCGTCTGTCTCGGCATGGGCTACAGCTGGCAGATGGCGTTGACGGCCGTCTTCATCGAAGGACTCGTCTTCATCTTCCTTTCGCTCTTTAAGATCAGAGAGCAAATCGCCAACGCCATCCCCACCGGCATGAAGTCGGCCATAGGAGGCGGCATAGGCCTCTTCATCTCCTTTATCGGACTGCAGCACTGCGGCATCGTCGTTGCCGATGAAAACACGCAGGTGACCCTCGCCAACTTCAACACGCCGGAGGTGCAGCTGGCGCTCATCGGCTTCGTCATCTGCGGGCTGATGGTGGTCAGGAACATCAAGGGTGGGCTGCTCTGGGGCATCCTGCTGACGGCGCTCATCGGCATCCCGATGGGTGTGACGCATTTCGGCAAAGTGTTTTCCGCACCGCCGTCGCTGGCCCCGATATTCCTCAAGTTTGAGTGGCACAACATCCTCACATGGGACATGCTTATCGTGGTGCTGACCTTCCTCTTCATCGACCTCTTCGACACCATCGGCACCGTGATCGCCGTCTCGCTGAAGGCCGGCATGGTGGACAAAGACGGCAAGGTGGACGGGGTAGGGCGCATGCTGATGGCCGACGCCATAGCCACCACCGCCGGAGCCTGTCTGGGCACTTCGACCACGACGACCTATGTGGAGAGCGCCGCAGGCGTGGCAGTGGGCGGACGCACCGGACTCACGGCCTTCGTCGTGGCGCTATGCTTTCTGCTGTCGCTGTTCTTCGCACCCCTGTTTCTCGCCATCCCCGCCTCCGCAACAGGTCCCGCCCTCGTCATTGTGGGCGTCATGATGTGTGCGAACACCGTCGGTATTGATTGGGACGACCTGACAGAGGCCATCCCCGCCTTCGTCACCATGCTGATGATGCCCCTGAGCTACAGCATCAGCGACGGCATCATGCTGGGCACCATAATGTATGTGCTGATGAAGGTCGCCATGGGCAAGAAAGGCCTCCGGCAGATCAGCCCCACGATGTGGGTGCTCTTTGTGATTTTCGTGCTGCGGTACGTGATAAGAGCAATTGATAATTGATAATTGACAATTGATAATTGAGAATTGATAATTGATAATTGACAATTGATAATTGATAATTGAAAATTGTGGCGAAGTCAATTCAAATTAAAAGCAGGGAGTTTGCTATCCGTATTATAGGATGCTATAAGTTCCTGGTAGAACAGAAAAACGAATATGTCATGTCGAAGCAATTACTTCGATGTGGCACAAGTATAGGAGCCAATACCCGTGAAAGTAAAAATGCTCAGTCACGTATGGATTTCCTTAATAAATTGAATATAGCGTTGAAGGAGGCTGATGAAACTGAGTACTGGCTTGACCTTCTTCATGCAACAAATTATCTTGATGACACACAATATGAGTCTATCAACTCAGATTGTACGGAACTTATCAAGCTACTTACTTCAATAATTAAGAAACTCAAAGAAACAGGCGATAAAAACTAATTATCAATTGTCAATTGTCAATTATCAATTAAATAACATCAACACTATGAAAGACTTAAAAGGAACCAAGACCGAGCAGAACCTCAAGGAGGCATTTGCCGGGGAGAGTATGGCACGCAACAAGTACGACTACTTCGCATCCAAGGCCAAGAAGGACGGCTACGTGCAGATTGCGGCGATCTTTGAAGAAACTGCCGCCAACGAAAAGGAGCATGCCAAGATGTGGTACAAATACCTCAACGGCGGCAGCGTGAGCGACACCGAAGCAAACCTGGCCGACGCTGCCAGCGGTGAGAACTTCGAATGGACCGACATGTATGCCCGCATGGCCAGAGAGGCCCGCGAGGAGGGCTTCGAAGAGATTGCCGGTAAGTTCGAACTGGTGGCCGCCATCGAGAAACACCACGAGGAGCGCTACCGCAAGCTGCTGAAGAACATCGAGGACGCCATCGTCTTCTCACGTGAGGGCGACGTCATCTGGCAGTGCGCCAACTGCGGCCACATCGTCATCGGCAAGAAGGCGCCCGAGATTTGCCCCACCTGCAACCATCCGCAGAGCTACTTCCAGATCAAGGCGGAGAACTATTGAGATAATTGACAATTGATAATTGAGAATTGATAATTGACAATTGATAATTGATAATTGACAATTGATAATTGATAATTGAGAATTGATAATTGAAAAGGGCTTGCATTGCGGTGCGAGCCCTTTTTCTTATCAGATGGCGAGGCTTTTTAAAGAAAAGTTAGTATATTTGCAAAAGAAAATCAGTTAAAAGCATATGAACATCGGAGACAAGGCGCCTGAAATACTGGGCAAAGACGAACAGGGACGGGACATCCGTCTGAGTGATTACAAGGGTAGGAAGCTGGTGCTGTACTTCTACCCGAAAGACAACACCAGCGGTTGTACTGCTGAGGCCTGCAGCCTGCGCGACAGCTACAGCGAGCTGCAGGGCAGGGGCTATGAAGTGGTGGGCGTGAGCAAGGACTCGGCCGCCTCACACGTGAAGTTCAAGGAGAAATACCAGTTGCCCTTCCCCCTGATTGCCGACGTCAACCACGAACTGCTGGAGACGATGGGCGCCTGGGGTGAAAAGAATATGTACGGCAAGAAGACCATGGGCACCATACGCACCACCTTCATCATCAACGAAGAGGGCGTCATTGAGAAGATATTCTCCGGAAAGCAGGTGAAGACGAAGGAGCACGCTAGCCAAATAATTGATAATTGACAATTGATAATTGATAATTGACAATTGATAATTGACAATTGATAATTGAGAATTGATAATTGATAATTGAGAATTGAGAATTTAGAATTGATAATTGTAAATTAAAAGATAAAAGTTTTGGGGAAAGCTCAGGAGATTATAGCCTTGATGGAAGGGATGCGGAACGAGGAGCAGCGGAGGGTACTCATGCGGTTCTTTAAGACCGGGCCGGGGGAGTATGGTGAAGGGGATGAGTTCCTTGGCTTGAAAGTGCCGCAGACGCGAGAGGTGGTGAAGGCAGCACTGAACATTGGTCATGGACCATTGAATATTGATGCGGTTCCGGAGCTGCTGATGTCGAAGTGGCACGAGGTGAGGCTATGCGGATTACTGATACTGGTGGAGAAGTTCGAGCGGCTGAGCACAAAGCGGCTCCTCGACGACGAGGCCGCCATGAGGGGGCGCGACGAGATTGTGACGCTCTATCTCAAATACGCGGAGCAGGCCAACAACTGGGATCTCGTGGACTTGTCCGCCCCGAAGATTTTGGGCGGATGGCTAACGGTGCCGTCTCTGCTCGGTGATAAAGGGTACAAGAAGAAAGTGCTTGATACTCTGGCAGGAAGCCCGTGCCTGTGGAAGCAAAGGATGAGCATCGTGTGCACCTGGAAGACCTCGCAGCAGGGCGACCCCTCGTGGTGTTTGCGCTATGCCGAAAAGCATCTGCATCATCCCCACGATCTGATGCACAAGGCGGTGGGCTGGATGCTGCGCGAGATGGGGAAGCGGTGCTCCATGGACCTGCTGCGCGACTTCCTGAGACAACATGCCGACGAGATGCCCCGCACGGCCTTGCGCTATGCCGTCGAACGAATGGAGCCGGAGGAGCGAAAATATTTCATGTATGGCCAAAAATGATGGCCATGTGACAATGTTTGTGATTTTTTTGTCAAACGGGCTTGTTTGGATGCGAAAAAATTTAAGTTTTTTTTGCTAACTCAGGAAAATGTTGTACTTTTGCAGAGGATATAGCAAACGAAAATGATTAGGGAGAATAAAATCATAAACAAGCTGTCTGCGTGGTACTTCAGCAAGAAGGTGCTGCCTTATTGGGCCATCCTGCTGATGGACGCGCTGATCATGTTTGTGTCGGTGGTTTTCACCTATTGGGTGGCCAACCGTTCTCAAGTGACTTTTGAACACCGCATGCCCCTGTTCTACACCGCAGTGGCCTTTGCCGTGCTGAGCTGGGTGGGGGCAAGGATGTTCAGGACCTATGCCGGCGTGCTTCGCTACAGCAGCACCGTGGACCTCATCAAACTGGCCTATGCCAACTGCGTCACCTATGTGCTGTCGCTGTGCATGATGCTGGTGAGCTGTTATTTCGGAAAGGACGTGTTCTGCGTGATGTCGCCCGAGGCCATCTTCATGGCCATGATGGTGGCCACACTGCTGATGTGGGCCTCGCGACTGGCCGTGAAGACGCTCTACGAATCCGTCAGTGTGGCTCCCAGAGCCAAGCGAGTGCTTATCTTCGGCACGATGTCGGGCGGTGTGGGCCTGGCCAAATACATCCGCACGCAAAGGCCGGCAAGGTTTGAGTTGGCGGGCTTCATCTCCCACGACATCAAGTTTAAGAACAAGAAGATGCTGGGCGTGAAGGTTTACACTTTGGAGGAAGATCTCGCCGCAGTGGTCAAAAAAGAAAAGATAGGCGCCATCCTGGTGAGTCCGTCGCGCGTGGACGCTTTTCGCAGCAACCAGAAGCTGCAGGATGAGCTGATAGGCGCAGGCGCCAGGATATACATTGCCAAAGAGGTGCAGGAAGCGCCTGTGGAAAACGGCGAGCTGGCTCCGGACACCATGCAGCTGAAAGAAGTCAGCGTGGAGGATCTGCTGCCCCGCCAGCAAATCAGAGTGTCGCTGAAAGAGGTGGAGCGCATGCTCACCGGTAGCCGCGTGCTCATCACCGGCGCTGCAGGTTCCATCGGCATGGAGATCGTGCGTCAGGTGGCGCAGTTCAAGCCCGGCAAGATGATCCTCATCGACCAGGCCGAGACGCCGCAGCACGACGTCCTGCTGATGATGAAAAAAGACTTCCCCGAAGTGGACTGCGACGTGGTGGTGACGAGCATCAGCCGCGTGAACAGGATGGAGCACATCTTCAGTGCGTTCAGGCCCGAATACGTGTTCCACGCCGCAGCCTACAAGCACGTGCCCATGATGGAGATGAACCCCAGCGAAGCCGTGCTGAACAATATCTACGGCACGAAGGTGATCGCCGACATGAGCGTGAAATACGGCGTGAAGAAGTTTGTGATGGTGTCCACCGACAAAGCCGTGAACCCCACCAACGTGATGGGCTGTTCGAAGCGCATCTGCGAAATCTACGTGCAGAGCCTCGACCGCAAGTTCAAGAAAGACGCGATGATGGGCACCGACAATGGCGAGCACACCCAGTTTGTCACGACGCGTTTCGGCAACGTCTTGGGCTCGAACGGCAGCGTCATCCCCCTGTTTAAGGAGCAGATTAAGAACGGCGGCCCCGTGACGGTGACCGACGAGCGCATCGTGCGCTTCTTCATGCTGATACCGGAAGCTTGCAAGCTGGTGCTCGAAGCCGGCACGATGGGCAACGGCGGCGAGATCTTCGTCTTCGACATGGGGCAGCCCGTGCGCATCGCCGACCTGGCCAAGAGGATGATCGCCCTCTCCGGCGCCAAGGGCGTGGAGATCAAATACACCGGTCTGCGCGAGGGCGAGAAGCTCTACGAGGAGGTGCTCAATGAGCTGGAGGGCACCAAGCCCACCTTCCACGAGAAGATTCGCATCGCTGAGGTGCGCGAATACGACTACGACCAGGTGTCCGCGGACATCGACGAGCTGGTGGAGCTTGCCAAAGAGTATGACAACATGGCCACCGTGCGCAAGATGAAGCAGATCGTGCCCGAATACAAGAGCAACAACTCGGTGTACGAGGTGCTGGACAAAGAAGCCTGAAAAGAAATAAAGGGGGAGGAGATCAGTGCACTTCGCCGCCCTCGACCGTGAAGAGTCGGTGGTCGCGCGATGTGGCGGAAAGAATGCGGTCGAGGTGGTCGCGGTTGGTGTCGGTGATGAAGGTCTGGCCGAAGCGCTCCGACGACACCAGCGCAATGATCTGCTCCACGCGGCGGGCATCCAGACGGTCGAAGATGTCGTCCAAAAGTAGTATTGGAGTGGTCTTTGAGCCGCTCTGACGCAGGAAATCAAACTGAGCCAACTTCATGGAGAGCACCATCGTGCGCTTCTGGCCCAAAGAGGCCTCGCGGCGCAGAGGATAGCCGTCGACCGTCATGTCGAGGTCGTCGCGATGGACGCCGTGCAGCGAATAGCCCACAGCACGGTCGCGCGAGCGGCCGTCGCGGATGGTGTCCTGCAGAGGACCCCGGTCGCCGTGGCTCACATAGCTGAGCGAAACGGTCTCGTGCTGTTGGGAAATGGTCTCGTAGGTGCTTTGGAAAACAGGGATGAACTGCTCGATGAAGTCCCGGCGGCTGCGGTAGATATACTCCCCGTGGCGCGCCATCTCCTCCTCCCACAGCGAGAGCAGGGTGGGGTCGGGCTCGTCCTCCATCTTCAACAGAGCGTTGCGCTGCTGCAGCGCCTTGGCATATTCGGTGAGGGCGTCCAGATAAGGCGCCGAGGTCTGGGCGATGACGGCGTCGAGGAAACGGCGCCGCTCGCTGCTCTCGCCGCTGACAAGCATGTTGTCGTCGGGCGAAATCATCACCAGGGGGATGAAGCCGATGTGTTCCGAGAGGCGCTTGTAGGCCTTGGCGCCGCGGCGCATCACCTTTTTCTGGCCGCGCTTGAGACCCACGCGGATGCTCTCCTGAGTGCCCTCCTCCGTGCGGTAGTCGCCGCCGAGGGCCATCATGTCGGCCCCGTGGCGGATGCAGAGCGAGTCCTGCGCGGTGAACGACGACTTGGAGAGCGACAGGAAATAGACGGCGTCGAGCAGGTTGGTCTTCCCCTCGCCGTTGTTGCCAATTAGGCAGTTGATGCCGT
>X369_Koala__coassemble_25_pt1 | contig 37398 bp, 30 predicted proteins | sample X369_Koala__metabat2_high_PE_008 | metagenome-assembled genome bin X369_Koala | reverse complement strand
GCGAGGTCGCCAAGAAGAGAAAAATAGAGAATCGCATCAACGATGAGGAAGTCGATAACCTCGTACGTCTGTGCACCAAGGTCTTGGAACCTCTGCGCGAACATTTTGGCGTACCTATTAAAATCAACAGCGGTTTCCGCTGCAGGGATCTCAACGACGCCGTCAAGGGTGCAGACAACAGTTACCACATGAAGGGTCGAGCTGTTGACATACCGATGCACCCCGGCTGGCTCGCGTACATCCGCGACCACCTGCCGCATACAGAGCTTATCAACGAAGGAAGTTGGATTCATGTAGCGCTGTGACCCTGAAGGGGTCTAATAACACAGGATAGGGGCTTGCCCCTATCGATGGGACCCATATCATCCATCATTATGAGCCCCTTACAGGGGCGTAGGGGAATAGGGGTGATCCATTTACACAGGGCCTTTCCCTCCGTCGCGAGTGGGGACTCGCTCCCCTTTGTGGGGCCGTAGCCACATTCAGTGGCTACTCTAAAGACCCCAGTCGCCCTGCGCTAAGTTATTTAGCCCTTTCAGGGCTGAATCCTATGGAACGAAGTTACCTGAAACCTGAATCCTGAAACTAGAAAAAGGCCGTCGGAACTATCCGGCGGCCATTTCTCATTGTATCAAAGTCTCAAAGTCTCAACGTCTCATCCTCTCTATTTTACGAGTTGTCCGTTGGTATAATATTTTACGCCGTTCTTTACAATCACTATGCGGCCGTTCTCCAAGCGTTTGCCGTCCTTCAATGCCCTGTCCCCGGAAGTAACGACATCTATGCCCACAGGATCCGGCTTCATGTGGACGAGGCGCACATCGTCGACTACCAACTGAGCGGGAGCATTGCCGGAGCCGGTCTTTTGGAAGCCGAGGATGAGGTCGAAGGGCGTGGCACTCTCCGTCACTTCAAATTCATAGGACAACGTCTTTGCCCCGCTTGTAGCCTCGCCAATTGCGGTGGCAGCTTCGCCCAGCCTGTAGGCAGAGCGGTTGGTCATGTTGGCCAAATTGCTGTTCCACAGGACGGAAAGACGATACTTGCCGACAGGCAGCATCTTCAACTTGCTGACCGAAAGCGACGTGGCGGCAGAGCCCCAATTCTTGCGCATATAGAGTTTCCCGTCGTTGTCCCCCTGGTGCGTCTGAACGACGGTCCAAGTGTCAGCATCGGCATACGATACATCCCAACCCGTGACGGCGCGAATGTTGTTGCTGTTGTCGCCGTTGAGCAGCTCGCCCTCAGCAGCGCTGAAGTCGAGGTTCGCACCCAGAAAGGCAGAGACGTCAAAATCGGCTGCCTGCGTGGCGGCGTAAGTGGTGAAGGCGGTGTTGAGCGCCGCAATAGCCGTCTCCTGCGTGGCATCCGAAGCCATGTGGCGGTTGGTGCCGTAGCCGCCGGCGATGCCCAGCGCCGTCGTGCCGTCCACCATCGCCTTGTAGCTCCTGAAGAGGCGGAGAGACGCGTCGGTAGCATCCATCTGCGCGACAAGTACGTCTTTCAGCGTTCCATAATCGCTTGCCTGCGATGCATCATCGAGGGCCGTTGTCACGGCATTGACGGCAGAAAGCAGGTCGGTCCAGGCTTTCGCGCTCATCGTCAGGCGACGATAGTCGGTGCCGTCGGCCAGATTGTAGTCGGTCTCAAAGCGCTGAAGGGCCTCCAACATCCGGACACGGTTGTCTTTGACATCCTGTATCTGCTGCTGTGCCGTCTGTATGGCATCAAAAATGGCATCAACATTCTCGCCGAGGTTGTCACTGGTGGCTGCTTTTGCATTGTCGATGGCCTGTTGCAGGTCTGCTTTCTGAGATGTGCTGAGTAAATTGGCATCACTGCTTGCCAGAAGCGTCTCTGCTTCTGTGATATAGCGTTCGAGCAAATCTCTGAGTGCAGCATCGGGGTCGCCGTAAAACTGCAGGGAGAAGCGGTCCGCTGCAATCCAATTGCCGGTACAACCGTCAAGTTTCAAGCCAATCTGCAGGGAACCGTCGGTGACGGTGGCACGTACCCTGTATTGTCCAAAAGCGCCAATCTCCGTCTCTGACGAGCCGGCGGTAAGGAAAAAGCCAGCAGAGGGAGAATCGCCGCTGTTCTGGTTTATGTTGTGACCGTAGACCGACAACTCATAAAGACCGTTAGGCAAGCCTGTAAGCTGTTGTGTGAGCGTGGCATTGGCCAGACCGGCGCTACTCTGCCATTTCTCGACAAACCCTGTGCCGACCTTGGAGTTCCAATTGTTGTCTTGGTACACTATGCCATTGGAAGTCCATCCCGTAAGGTTACGGTATTCAAATCCCGGATTGGTAATGGCATAAGTAACGTCTGTAGGTGAACTGACTGAGGCGGCATCATTCAGATCGAACAGTTCGAACATGCCTGCAATACACCACGACTGCTTCATGTCGAAGGTGCCCTCAATGCCAATCTCAATGGTGGTGTTGTCAGCATCAATATTGAATTCTACAACGTTGCGGTACATCTTGGAGTCGAAGCAGTTGGCACCGTCAGCCTGTGAATTGGCATAACCGCCGTTGTCTCCGGCGGTGGGAATGCCGCTGACGCTGCCCAGCGTCTTGATGGCCACCCGGTGACTGCCGGCCTTCAGATAGGCCAGCGATTTATCAGGGTTAGTATTGTATCTGAGCCCTTGGCGGAAGAAAGAGTAGTTCACTAGGCGGTAGCTCCCCTTGGGAAGTGTTATGTTTTGTGTCAGCGAGTAGGAGGTGATGTCCAGGTTGCCCCATCCTGCGTATGCTTCAGAGGCATAACCCACAGTGTTGTTGCCGCGTTGCGGCGCATTGAAGTTGCTCACGGTCCAACCTGCAGTTCCATTGGCCAGTGTGGCGTTGGTGATATAACGGCCGGTGATGTCTCTTTGTGCCAAAACATTACCGGCAAAACCTGTCAGCACGACAGCTGCGAGAATATAATATCTGAGTTTCATCGTCTTCGTCCTTTTTTATGTTTTTGTCAGTAATGCGGATTAAAATTGAGTTTGAATCACCTCCTTCACCCCTTCGCCGCGCTTGAAGAGGACGACGAAGGCATTGTTGGACTGGCTGGGATTGCCTGGAGCAGCCACGGTGTAGTCGTGCACCATATTGCTTCCGTTCACGGTCGAAGTGTAGGTCCTGTCATCAAAGCGGTGGTAGTGGCCGGAGAAATGCTGCACCTTGCCGTCCACCCGACCTGCCGCCTTCATCATGATGGCAGACAGAGGGTCTTTCTTCATCGTGTTGGCCGTCGTGGCATCATTATAAGCGATGCCGGAGGTGCCGGAACCGTAGAGGGAACTGTTGCTGGACGTCTTGTATTTGCCCACATCATTCTGGTCGAGCCACCAGCGGTTGCAGTCGCTGCCCGCAAGCCACGGATAATGTTGCATCCATACACTGGCCTCATCGGCATGACTCTCAACGAAGGCATTCAGATTGTTGACGATGGGATCGGGGGCGTAATAAGTGGCACTCGAAAGGAGTCCCGGCTTCTTATAGGGTTTCTGGAACCAATAGTTGTTGGCACAATAGAAACGGACATCCTTGAACTTGAATGTGAAATGACTGGGTTCAAAGCCGTAGTTGCTGCCCGATGTGAAATAGGAGATATTCTCGTCGAACACGCCGGCATTGTTCCAGTAAGTGTTGTTCGAAGTGATGGCAGATATCGTCTGCGCATCTGCATTGGCACCGCCCGTACTGCCATAGGTCACACCGGCATCCCCGTCCTGGCCCGTCCAATAATCGGGTGTGAAATCGTGATTGCCTGCTATGAAGATAAACGGTATGCCGGCGGCCTTGGCCAACTCGGCTGTACAGTTAAGAAATGCGGTATGCTTTCCGTCGTTGGAATCATTACCCTTGTCCTGATCCAGGTCGCCGGTGCAAAATACGATGCTCGTCTTGGGAATAAGGTTTGTGGCCCCTGCAGTAGTGAAGTTAACCTTCTTGCTGCCATCCTTACCCATATTGAGGATGTTGGTCATGATGGCGGTCATATCCGCAGCAGAAGTGCCGTCGTGACCGCTGCCCTGATTGATGTGACAGTCGGAGAAGAACACACCGCAAAACCACACGTCCTCTTCGAAAAGGAAGCCGTAGGCCCGGTTGTTGTAGGTGAACACCTTGATTTCCCCGTAGTTGATCTTTGTGGTGGTAGGATTGGGCGTCACCTGCGAAGCACTCACGGGCGTGCCGTCCACACTCACGGCGGTAATGAGTCCGCTGAGACCGGTGCCGGCGGGTAAGGTCACTATGGTAAATCCCTTGCTGTCGCGTTCGGCAACATCGCCATAGGTTACGCCGTTAAGGGTAAATGTCATTTGGGCACACATGCCTGCGGCCATAATGCCCAAGATAAATGTCGTCAGCAGTTTTTTCATGATATCGGGTTTATGTTAGTTGTCAGGCGGTCCTATCGCGTCCTCACCGTAACAGATTTTCGGCAAATGTACTCGTTTTTTTTTGATATTTCCCAAAAACCGATCATTTTTTTTTACAAAAATCATCATTTTACAAAATGGGCGTAAGCTAAAACCAAAAGCAGGCCCCCGATTTCGGAGGCCTGCTTTGGTTATATCGAATCCCTGCGCCTTAGAACTGGGCGTTGCCCGGAGTGCGGGGGAAGGGAATCACGTCGCGGATGTTCTGCATGCCGGTGACAAACAGGATCAGACGCTCGAAGCCCAGGCCGAAGCCGGCATGAGGGCAGGAGCCGTACTTACGCGTGTCGAGGTACCAGGTGAGGTGGGTCAGGTCCATCTGACGACGCTCCACCTCGTTGAGCAACTTCTCGTAGCTCTCCTCACGCACCGAGCCGCCGATGATCTCGCCGATGGAGGGGAAGAGCACGTCGGTGCCCTGCATCGTGGGGCCGGGAGCAACAGCGCCCTTGTAGCCCACGGAGCCGCCGTCGGGAGTCTCTGCATTTTGCTTCATATAGAACGACTTGAAGGCGCGCGGATAGTCCGTCATGATGACGGGCTTCTTGAAATGCTCCTCCACGAGGTAGCGCTCGTGCTCGCTGGCCAGGTCGTCGCCCCACTCGCAGGGGAACTCGAACTTCTTGCCGTTCTTCTTAGCCTCCTGCAGGATGCGGATGCCCTCGGTGTAGGGCAGGCGCACGAAGTTCTCCTTGAGCACACCCTCGAGGCGCTCGATGAGACCCTTGTCGATCATCTTGTTGAGGAAGGCCAGGTCGTCCTGACAATGCTCCAAAGCCCAGCGCACGCAATACTTGATGAAGTCCTCCTCGAGGTCCATCAGCTCCTCCTGATCGAGGAAAGCCACCTCGGGCTCTATCATCCAGAACTCAGCCAAGTGGCGCGGCGTGTTGCTGTTCTCGGCACGGAAGGTGGGGCCGAAGGTGTAGATGGCACCCAGCGCCGTGGCGCCCAGCTCGCCCTCCAGCTGTCCGGAGACGGTGAGGGAGGTCTGCTCGCCGAAGAAATCGTCGCTGTAGATGATCTTACCCTGCTCGTCCTTCTTGAGGTCGTAGAGGTTCTTGGTGGTCACCTGGAACATGTTGCCGGCACCCTCGCAATCGCTCGCCGTGATGAGCGGCGTGTGGAAGTAGAAGTAGCCGTGCTCATGGAAATAGGTGTGGATGGCCATCGCCATGTTGTGACGGATGCGCAGGATGGCGCCGAAGGTGTTGGTGCGGGGACGCAGGTGGGCCACCGTACGGAGATACTCCCACGAGGCGCCCTTCTTCTGCAGGGGATAGGTATTGTCGCAGTCGCCGAGAATCTCGATGGAATCGGCCTGTATCTCGCTGGCCTGACCGGCGGCGGGGCTCTCCACGAGGCGACCCTCCACGCTGATGCAGGCGCCGGTGGTGATGCGCTTCACGGTCTCCTCGGGGATCTTGGCCTCATCGCCCACGATCTGTATGTTGTTGATGGTGCTGCCGTCGTTGAGGGCCACGAAGAATATGCCCTTGCTGCCGCGCTTGGAGCGGACCCAACCCTTAACAACCACTTCCCCACCATAGGTGGTGCACTTCAGTGCATCGATTATTTTTGTTCTTTTCATCGTATATTACTTGAATCTTGAATCCTGAAACTTGAATCCTGAAACTTGAATCTTGAATCTTTCATTCTTCACTCAAAGGCACCCATGCGGAGCATGTTGACCTCCTTCTCGGTGAGGAAGCGCCAGTCGCCACGCTTGACCAGCTTCTTGGTGAGGCCGGCAAAGTAGACGCGGTCGAGCTTCAGCACCTTGTAGCCCAGGTGCTCGAAGATGCGGCGCACGATGCGGTTGCGGCCGGAATGAATCTCAATGCCCACCTGCTTCTTGTCCGTCTCGCTGGCATACTCCACGGCGTCGGCATGCACCTCGCCGTCTTCCAGCTGGATGCCGTCGGCAATCTGGCGCAGGTCGGCAGCGGTAACGTTGCGGTCGAGATGCACGTGGTAGATCTTCTTTTTGCGATACTGCGGATGCGTCAACTTGGAGGCCAGCTCGCCGTCGTTGGTCAGCAGCAGCACACCCGTCGTGTTGCGGTCGAGACGACCCACGGGGTAGATGCGCTCGCGGCAGGCGCCCTTCACCAGATCCATCACCGTCTTGCGGTCCTGAGGATCCTCCACGGTGGTGACATAGCCCTTGGGCTTGTTGAGCAGGACATAGACCTTCTTCTCGATGCTGACGGGGTCCTCGTGGAAGCGCACCTCGTCGGTGGGGCTGACCTTGGCGCCGAGCGTGGTGACCACCTCGCCGTTGACCTTCACCACACCGGCGGCGATGAATTCGTCGGCCTCGCGACGCGAGCAGATGCCGGCATTGGCCAGGAACTTGTTGAGGCGCATCGGCTCATTGGGGTCGTAGTGAGCCTCCTTGTATTCTATCTGCTTCTTAAAGGAATACTTTGCGTTGGGGTTGTAGGGCTTGCGCTGCGGACGGTCGCCGTAGGGACGCTGAGGACGGTCGCCGTAAGGGCGCTGGGGACGCTCACCGTAGGCGGGACGCTCTCCGTAGGGACGCTGAGGACGGTCGCCGTAAGGGCGCTGGGGGCGCCCACCGTAGGCGGGACGCTCTCCGTAGGGACGCTGCGGACGGTCGCCGTAAGGGCGCTGGGGACGGTCGCCGTAGGCGGGACGCTCTCCGTAGGGGCGCTGCGGACGGTCGCCGTAGGGGCGCTGGGGACGGTCACCATAGGGACGCTGCGGACGCTCTCCGTAGGGGCGCTGCGGACGGTCGCCGTAGGGGCGCTGGGGACCGCGGCTCACGGGCTCATGGCTGACGCCGTTATGCTGAATGCGGGGACGACGGGGGCGCTTGCCTCCCTCCTCGCTGAATGCTTTCTTCCAATCTTCGTTTTCCATAAACTTTTGCTTAAATACCTGTGTAAGTGTGGGGCGTGATGGCGCGCAGCTGAGCCTTCACGGCTTCGCTGACGTCCAAACCCTCGATGAATTCTTTAATAGTGGCCTCGTCGATGCCCTTGCCCGTGCGGGTGAGGGCCTTGAGAGCCTCATAGGGATGGGGATAGGCCTCGCGGCGCAGAATGGTCTGGATGGCCTCGGCGCAGACGGCCCAGCAGTTGTCCAGATCGCGGTTGATGGCCTCTTGGTTGAGCACCAGTTTGCGCAGGCCCTTGAGGGTGCTCTGGATGGCGATGACCATGTGGCCCATGGGCACACCGACGTTGCGCAGGACGGTGGAATCGGTCAAATCGCGCTGCAGGCGGCTGATGGGGAGCTTCTGGGCCAGGTGAGCCAGCACGGCGTTGGCCACACCGAGGTTGCCCTCGGAGTTTTCGAAGTCGATGGGGTTCACCTTGTGGGGCATGGCGCTGGAGCCCACCTCGCCCTGCTTGATCTTCTGACGGAAATACTCCATCGAGACATACTGCCAGAAGTCGCGGTCGAGGTCGATGATGATGGTGTTGATGCGCTTCATGGCATCGAAGAGGGCGCCCAAGCAGTCGTAGTTGGAGATCTGCGTGGTGTACTCCTCACGCTCCAGGCCGAGCTTCTCAGCCACAAAACGGGAGCCGAAGGCGCGCCAGTCGTATTCGGGATAGGCCACGTGGTGGGCGTTGTAGTTGCCGGTGGCGCCGCCGAACTTGGCGGTGACGGGCACGGCCTTGAGCATCTGCAGCTGGCGCTCCAGACGATAGACGAAGACCATCACCTCCTTACCCAAACGCGTGGGAGAAGCGGGCTGTCCGTGGGTCTTGGCCAGCATGGGGATGTCTTTCCACTCCTCTGCAAAGCTGCGCAACTGGGCGATGAGCTCCTCCATCTGGGGCAGATAGACCTCCTCCATAGCCTCCTTGATGGAGAGGGGCACGGAAGTGTTGTTGATGTCCTGAGAGGTGAGGCCGAAATGGATGAACTCCTTGTAGGCGTCCAGGCCGCCGATGGCATCGAACTTCTCCTTGATGAAATACTCCACGGCCTTGACGTCGTGGTTGGTGACGGACTCGATCTCCTTGATGCGCGCCGCATCCTGCTCGGTGAAGTCGCGCCAAATGGAGCGCAGACGCTCAGCCTCCACAGGGAAGCCCTTGAGCTGAGGCAGGGGCAACTCGCAGAGCGCAACGAAATACTCTACCTCCACACGCACACGGTAGCGAATGAGGGCAAACTCGGAGAAATAAGATGCAAGGGGTTCTGTCTTGCTGCGATAGCGACCGTCTATGGGCGATATCGCGGTCAAAGGATCTAATAACATATATAATTTTTGAATCGCACGAGCCTCACGGCTCCCTTTTAAGTGTTTTTCGTGGGCAATGAGGGATTCGAACCCCCGACCCTCTGCTTGTAAGGCAGATGCTCTGAACCAGCTGCGCTAATTGCCCAAATGCCGTCCCGAATTCCCGGAAAGCGTTGCAAAGGTACGACAAATTCCCGAAACGGCAATATTTTTCGCTTATTTTTTTGAAAAAGCGTAACGTTTTGCCTGCTCGGCAATCAATTCGGCGTCCTCAAAATAGTTGATGCGCATGGCGCGACGCACATCCTCCAGCGTGGCCTGAGCCGCCGCACGGGCGTCTTCGCAGCCCCGGCGCAGGATCTCATAGACCTCGGGGATGCGCTGCTCCCAATAGGCACGGCGCTCGCGGATGGGGGCCAGACGGTCGTTGAGGATGTTGAGCAGGAACTTCTTGCAGGTGCCGTCGCCCAGACCGCCGCGCGTGTAGTGGGCCTTGAGCTCGTCGAGGTTCTTGTAGTCGGGCAGGAACTTCTCGAAGTCGGCGTCCTCGCAGAAGGCGTCAAGATAGATGAACACCGTGTTGCCCTCCAGATGGCCGGGCTGCTCCACATGGATATGTTCGGGGTCGGTGAACATGGAGTTGACCTTCGTCTTGAGCTCCTTGGGCGTGTCGGAGAGGTAGATGCAGTTGCCCAGCGACTTGGACATCTTGGCCTTGCCGTCGGTGCCCGGCAGACGCATGCAGGCCTGAGAGTCGGGCAGCATGATGGAGGGCTCGCGCAGGACGTCGCGCCCGTTGCCGTAGATGCCGTTGAAGCGGCGCACAATCTCGTTGGCCTGCTCCAGCATGGGCTTCTGGTCCTCGCCCACGGGGACGGTGGTGGCACGGAAAGCCGTGATGTCGGCCGCCTGGGAGATGGGATAAGTGAAGAAGCCCACGGGGATGCTCTCGCCGGCAAAGCCGCGCATCTGAATCTCGGTCTTCACCGTCGGGTTGCGCTGCAGACGGCTGACGCTGACCAGGTCCATGAAGTAGAAGGAGAGCTCGCAAAGCTCGGGCACCTGGCTCTGGATGAAGAGCGTCACCTTGGAGGGGTCGAGGCCCACGGAAAGATAGTCGAGGGCGACCTCGATGACGTTCTGGCGCACCTTCTCGGGATTGTCGATGTTGTCGGTGAGCGCCTGGGCGTCGGCAATGAAGACGTACATCTTCTTATATTCGCCCTCGTTCTGAAGCTGCACGCGGCGGCGCAGCGAGCCCACGTAATGGCCAATATGCAGACGACCCGTGGGGCGGTCGCCGGTGAGAATGATTCGGTCCTTGAGTTCCATTGGATGATGTGTATCTTTGTTGTTTACGTTTTATTTGGACATCTGCACGATGCTCTGCTCGTCGAGCAAAGCCATAACGGGACGGCCGTCAGGTGTGTAGTTGGGGTTGGACGAAGCAAAGAGTTCGGCCAGGAGGCTGTCCATCTCCTCGCCGCTGAGCACCTGGCCCACGGGGATGGCCATACGCGAAGCCAGCGCCAGCACGGTGCGCTCGGCGCGCTCCCGCTCGGGATCGGCACACTCCTCCCCTTCCAGCATCTCGTCCATGAGTTTCTGCAGATCCACGCCGCCAAGGCCTGTAGGCAGGCCGCTGACGCTGTAGCTGCCGCCACCCAGAGGCGTGACGTCGAAACCCAGACCCGAGAGTGTGGGCAGGAGTGCCTCGAAGAGCGGCTGCTGATGGGGCGTGAACTGCAGCATCTCGGGGAACAGGAGTCCCTGGGAAGGCACCGCAGAACTTTTCATCTGCTCGGAGAGGCGATCGTAGAGGATGCGGATGTGGGCCCGATGCTGATCGACCATCATCAGCCCGTCGGTCGAAGAGAAGAGGATATACTGGCCGCGATACTGGAAATGGTCGGTGGAGAAAGGACGCTCGTCGACGGCGGGGATGTCCTCGAAGGGAATCTCCTGCTGCGCGGGCGAGAAGTCCTGCACGTGGGACTGCGTGAGTCCGGCATAGAGCTCCTGCCAGTCGTCGACGGAAGAGGCCCTCACGGTGTGGGGCGCGGATGACGGAGAGGACGACGGCGAAGACGGCACGGAGGTGAAGCCCTCGCCGAAAGACTGGCGCGAGAAGACCGGAATCTCGGGTTGTCCGGCCGATTCGAAGTCGAAGGTGGCGGTGGCACCCGTGCGTCCGAGCGCCTCGCGCACCCCGGCCAGAAGAATCTGCCAGAGGGAGGACTCGTTCTCGAACTTGATCTCCGTCTTCGTCGGCGAGATGTTGACGTCGATGGTGGCGGGATCCACCTCGAAGAAGAGGAAGTAAGGCACCTGCTCACCCTGAGGCACCATGCGGTCGAAGGCCTCCATGACGGCCTTGTGGAAATAGGGATGACGCATGTAGCGCCCGTTGACGAAGAAATACTGCTGCGCTCCCTTCTTGCGCGCCGCATCCGGACGGCCCACATAGCCGCGGACACGCGCCATGGACGACTCCACAGTGACGTCGAAGAGACTGTCGCCCAGTTTGCGTCCGAAGACGGCGGCGATGCGCCCCTTCTGCGATGAGGGCGGAAGAGTTGAGGAGAGCGTGCCGTTGACGGTCATGGAGAAGCCCACCGAGGGGTTGACCAGAGCGATGCGCTGGAACTCCTGCATGATGTTGGAGAGCTCCGTCTGGTTGCTCTTGAGGAACTTCCTGCGCGCGGGTATATTAAAGAAGAGGTTGCGCACCTCGAAGTTGGCACCCACGGGGCAGGAACACGGCTCCTGGGAGACGAAGCGCGAGCCCTCGATCTCGAGACGGGTGCCCAGCTCGCTGTCGGCCTGGCGCGTCTGCAGCGACACCTGAGCCACGGCGGCAATCGACGGCAATGCCTCGCCGCGGAAGCCCATCGTGCGCAGCGTGAAGAGGTCCTCGGCCCGCTCTATCTTGCTGGTGGCGTGGCGCTCGAAAGCCAGACGGGCGTCGGTCTCGCTCATCCCCTTGCCGTTGTCAATCACCTGAATGGCGGTGCGGCCGGCATCCGTGACGAGGACGTCGACCTGCGTGGCGCCGGCATCCAGAGCATTCTCCATCAACTCCTTGATGACGGAGGCCGGACGCTGGATCACCTCACCAGCCGCAATCTGGTTGGCAACGCTGTCGGGAAGAAGATGAACGATATCCATCGGCGAAGGATTAGAGATGCACGTGGCCCGTCTGCAGATAGTGCCACAGGAAGATCAGGACGATGATGGCGATGATGGCAATCGGCCAGGTGAGGCGCGAACGGCCACTGTCGATGTTGCGCTGCGTGCGCGGAATGTACTGCGAGAACTTGCCCTTGAAGTGGTCGGGCTCAATGGAGCGCTCGTCCGAAGGAAGCTCTCCCATCTCACGACGCACGTCGCGGACGAGGCGGTCGAGTTTGTCGCGACGCTCGTCGGTGTAAATGCTCACCCTGCGAAACTTACGGGGTTGGCGAGTCTGAAACATGCCCATCGTCTTGCAATTTATAGGTTATACTGTCTTGGGGCGCCAGGCTGGAGGCCAGCGTGTCCCGGGGCGCCTCATCCTTAGGTTTCTTCTTGCGGCGCCGGTCGTCCAGGCGCTGGAGCGGGGCCTCACGGCGCACCGTGGGCTTGAGGGAAGTGCCCTCCTTCTTGGGGCGCCACTCCCAGATGTCGTCCTTGTTGCGCGGCCGGATGTAGTCGAACCAGGCAAAGTTGTCGAGATAGAGCTTGTCGGCCGGAATCAGAATCAGGGGATAGAGCGTACCCGTGGCGGCAGGCATCCAGATGTGGTCCACCTTGCGCTCCTCGTCGAAATACATCTTGAGCTCGGTGCTCTCCGTGTGGTTCATGCCGATAAGCAGCGAGTCGGAGTCGAAGGGATAGTAGTTGAGGTGGACGTTGCGGATGACGTGCGTCAGCCAGATGTCGCCGCCGCGGAAATAGGAGTGCATCTCGTGGCCGTTGATCTGGTTGTATTTGACGGAATCGATGCGCTCGACCGTGAGCGTCTGGCGCAGCACGTAGAGGCTGTCGATGGTGGAATCGTTGAAAAAGGCCTTGATCTCCTCGCCCAGAATCTGCTGGGTGTTCTGCCAGACGATGGGATCCTTGTACATCGTGAGGCAGGAATCCAGGCCGGTATAGACCATCGAGTCGCAGACGGCCTGATAGTCCGTGCGGTAGGCACGCACGTGGCGGTAGGCATGGATGTCGCGGTAGACGGAATCGGTGCCGTAGTTATAGGCAAAGACCTTGAAGGTGTCGGCGTGGGCGAAGAGCGAATCTGGGCCCTGGGAGAACTCAATGAGACGCGCCGAATCCGTGGCCATGGCGTAGCCGCTCTTGTCGTCGTAGAAGCAGTAGTGGCCCGTCATCATGTTCTTGTTGACGTCATCGGTGTAGACGGCATTGCCGAAGGCCTCGCCGACGGAATCAACCTTGTTCCAGCAGACGCTGTCGCCAACGAGCTTCTTGCCGGCATCGGTGAGGATGCTGCGGTCGAGGGCCGTGAAATCCTCCGTCTCGGTATAGTACCAGCCGTTCTCCGTGTAGATGTGGGTCGAGCCGCTCTCCACGTTGGAGGGACCCAGCAGATGCGTCACCTTCTTGCGGCTGTCGTAGTGCATCGTGTCGGAGAGAATCGTCGTGCGGGGCTCCGCAGGCGGCAGCGGCGTCACCAGACGCACGTTGTAGTTGAAGACCGAGAGCTTCGTCTCGGGAGAGTATTCACCCCAGTCGGAGGTCAGTTGGTTGTCGCCGTCCACCAGGCGTCCGCCCTCGAAGAAGTAGCCCAGATTGTAGAGGCGGTCGTAGTCGAGCGAATCGGTGTAGAGCACCGTGGAAGTGCCGGGACCGGTGACGTGGGTCAAGACGACGTTGTAGCGGCAGCGGGCCAGCTGGTCAACGCCGCTGTAGTAGAGCACGTCGCCCGTGAGCGAAAGGGTGTCGCCCTGCACCATGCGCACATGGCCGAAGGCGTCGAAGGAGTTGGTGGATTCGTAGAAAAGTGCGCTGTCGCAATACATATAGACGCCATCGTGGAGAAACTTCACGTTGCCCACGAGGAACTGCGCCGTGCGGTGGATGCTCTCGTCGTAGTAGAGCACGTCACTGTGGATGAGGTACACCCTGTCCTTGGACGGCTTGCGGGGCTCGTCCCAACCCTTGCGGTGCTGCTGCACTTCAGCCAACACGCTGAGGGCAAAAAAGAGAGGAAGGAAATACTTTATTTTATCCATCCGGGATATTGGAAGTCACAGTTGCGCCAACCCTCGTTGATGCGCACATAGGTGGACGCCTGCTTCTCACGGATCCAGCGCTGCACCACGTCCTCGCTCTTCTTGGCCTCGACGGCCGTCTTCATCACCTGGAAGTCCTCCGTGATGATGGCCCTGTGGGCCGGAATGCGTGCACGCAGCTTGACGATGGCGCACACCTTCATGCCGCGACGGTCGGTCATCGTGAAGGGCTTGGAAATCTCACCCTCCTTCATGCCGTCGACCACGCGGGCCACCTCGCCTGGCAAGTCGCCCATCTCGAAGCGTGAGGTCTGAGCGCCGTCCTTGAAGTTGAACATCAGGCCGTGGTTGTTGCGCGTGTCCTTGTCGTCGGAAATCTCCTGAGCACCGACGTCGAAGCTGAACTTGCCCTCGCGGATGTCGGAGGCAATGGAGTCGAGACGCGCCAGAGCGGCGTCGATGGCCTCAAAGCTGACCTCCGGACGGCGTAGGATATGGCGCACCTTCACCTTGTCGCCGCGGCGGTCGATGAGCTGGATGATGTGATAGCCGAAGTCCGACTGCACCACCTTGCTGACCTTCTTGGGATCGGTCAGGGCAAAAGCGACGGCAGCGAAAGCGGGATCCAGGTCGGTGCGGCCCACGTAGTCCAACTCGCCGCCGGCACGACGCGTGCCCTCATCCTGAGAGTAGAAACGCGCCAGCGTGGTGAAGCTCGTACTGCCGTTGTTGATGCGCTCGGCATAGCCGCGCAGCTCCGCCTTCACGCGGTCGATCTCCTCCTGAGGCACCTGCGGACGCACCACGAGAATCTGCACCTCCACCTGAGTGGGGATGTAGGGCACACTGTCTTCGGGCAGGTCCTTATAGTAGCGGCGCACCTCCGCGGGCGTCACTTTCACGTCTTTCGTCAACTCGCGACGCATCTCACGCGCAATGAGCTGGTCCTTGAACGAATCGAAGAGCTCCTCGCGAATCTGGGCCATCGGCATCCTCATGTACTCCTCCAGCTTCTCACGGCTGCCGGCCATCATCACCTTCTGCGTGATGTCCTGCTCCACGTATTGGTTCACCTCAGAGTCGCTGACGGTGATGCTGTCGATGGAGGCCTGGTGCATGAAGAGCTTCTGGATGGCCAGCTGCTCGGGGATGGAGCAATAGGGGTTGCCTTTAACCTGAGCGCCGTAGTCGTTGCGGATGCGCTCCACGTCGCTGCGCAGGATCGCTTCATCGCCAACCACCCAAACCACCTCGTCGACCACGCCGACAGGCGACTGTGCACGCGAGGCGAGCGAGAGGCACGCGAGGGACAATATAAGGAATATCCTCAAAGCGTTTTTCATTTGAAAGCTTCTTCATTGATGACCACGGGATAGCGGCGGCGAAGACCCTCAAGATAGGCGTCCATCTTCTCGTTCTGATAGCCGTCGATGACCTGATTGGCCACATCGCCCCACTCTTCCGGGCCCTTCTTGAGCATCTTGCCGAAGACACCGTTGTAAGGGAACTTGGGATTCTCCTTCACCTTGGCGTCCTTCACCTTGAAGGCCAGGGCGTCCACGATGCTGTTCTGGCCCTTGACGAAGACCTTCTGGTCCATGCGTACGGTGACGCTGTCTTTGTTGAACTCGCGACGCACCGTAGCCACCCAATCCTTATAGGGGGTCTTCTTGAGCAGCTTCTGCACGGCCTTCACCTGCTTCTTGTCCTTGCAGGAGAAAGCGATGCCGCGATAGTGAGGCTTGCCCCACTTGAACTCGGTGCGATGCAGCTTGAAGTAGTTCTCCAGGCCGGCCGTGTCGCGCTTGGCAGGCTCCCAGACCTCGCGGCTGCTGATCTCGAAGAGCAGCAGGCCGTCGTGGTATTCCTGCACGAGGAAGGCCAGACTGCTGTCCTGCTGACACAGGCGGTCGGCCTCGCGGTCCATCACCTCCTGAGCGCTCAGGCCCTCAGCGGCGGCCACGGAGTCGATCTTCTGCTTGCACAGACGGTCGCGCACGCCACCCTGCTCCAAATAGCGGCGGATGGGCGCACGCAGGGTGTCGTAGGGCTCCAGGGGTTTGCGGTCGATCATCTTAATGATGTGGTAACCCACGGGGCTCTTGACCGGCGAGCTCACCTGCCCTTTCGCCAAAGCGTAGGCTGCAGCCTCAAACTCGGGCAAAGCCTGACCCGGACCAATCCAGCCGATGACGCCCTGCTGACGGCCCGTCATCTGGTCGTCGCTGCACGTGGCAGCCAGCTGACCGAAGTCCGCACCGGAGCGTACGAGGCCGTAGATGCTGTCCGCACGGGTCTTGGCCTTGGCGGCCAGTTCCGGTCCGTCCTGCTGCATGAGGCGCACGAAGATGTGGGCGGGCATGATCAGGTCCTTACCCTGCAGACCGTCCAACATGCTCTGATAGTAGTCGCGCGTGGCCTTTTCAATATCGGCCTCGCCCACCAAGAGGGGACGCAGCTGCTTGTCGCGATACTGGCGGAACTCCTTTTGGAAGCTTGAGAGCGTATCCAACTTGGCGTCCATCGCGGCGCGCACCTTGAGCTTGTAGGCCGCATAGAGGTCGGCATAGGCCCGGGGCGTCATCTTCTCCACGACGTCGTCGTTGTTGTTCTTGTTGTAGTTGTAGTCGTACTCACTCCTGTAGACCGGCTCGCCGGCAACGGTCATCACCACTTCCTCCTGCGACTGTCCGGACTGGGCAGTGAGTACACACAGGAGAGCGAAAAACAGCTTTTTCATCTTACTGGGGACGCGAATAGTTGGGGGCTTCGGAAGTGATGGTGACATCGTGGGGATGACTCTCCAGCACACCGGCGTTGGTGATGCGTACGAACTTGGCGCCGTTGAGCGCCTTGATGGTGGCGGCACCGCAATAGCCCATGCCGCTCCTCAGACCGCCGATGAGCTGGTAGATGACCTCCTGCACCGTGCCCTTGTAAGGCACACGGCCGGCGATGCCTTCGGGCACCAGCTTCTTGACGTCATTTGTCTCGCTCTGGAAGTAGCGGTCCTTGCTGCCGCACTCCATGGCCTCCAACGAGCCCATGCCTCGGTAGCTCTTGAACTTACGGCCGTTGTAGATGATGGTGTCGCCGGGGCTCTCCTCGGTGCCGGCTACGAGCGAGCCGATCATCACGCAATAGCCGCCTGCGGCCAAAGCCTTCACCACGTCACCCGAATAGCGCAGACCGCCGTCGGCAATCAGGGGCACGTCGGTGTCCTTCAGCGCATAAGCCACATCGTATACGGCAGAAAGCTGAGGCACACCCACACCGGCCACGACACGTGTGGTGCAGATGCTGCCCGGGCCGATGCCCACCTTGACACCGTCGGCGCCGGCCTCCACCAGCATTCTGGCAGCCTCGCCGGTGGCCACGTTGCCCACCACAATGTCCACATCGGGGAACTGCTTCTTGGCCTCCCTGAGCTTTTCGACGACCGACTTGGAGTGGCCGTGGGCGGTGTCGATGACAATGGCGTCCACACCGGCTTCCACCAGAGCCTTCATACGCACCAGGGTGTCGGCGGTGACACCGACGCCGGCAGCCACGCGCAGGCGACCCTTGGCGTCCTTGCAGGCCATGGGCTTGTCCTTGGCCTTGGTGATGTCCTTATAGGTGATCAGGCCGATGAGATGGTTCTCGTCGTCCACCACGGGAAGCTTCTCAATCTTGTTTTCCTGAAGAATGTCGCTGGCGGAGAAGAGGTCGGTCTTGACGTGCGTGGTGACGAGGTTCTCGCTGGTCATCACTTCGTCGATCAGACGCGACTGGTTCTTCTCGAAACGCAGGTCGCGGTTGGTGACGATGCCCACCAGATGGTTTTCACTGTCCACCACGGGAATGCCGCCGATATGATATTCGGCCATCATCTCCAGGGCGTCTCTCACGGTGCGGCCGCGCTGAATGGTGACGGGATCGTAGATCATGCCGTTCTCGGCCCTCTTGACGATAGCCACCTGACGCGCCTGCTCCTCGATGCTCATATTCTTGTGGATCACACCGATGCCGCCTTCACGGGCAATGGCGATGGCCATCGTGGACTCCGTCACCGTGTCCATAGCCGCCGTCACGAAGGGAATCTTCAGCTCGATATGACGGGAAAAACGCGTGGTGAGATCCACGTCACGGGGCAACACCTCACTGTAGGCGGGCACCAGGAGGACGTCATCATAGGTGAGACCGTCCATCACAATCTTGTCGTTCAAAAAGCTTGCCATAGTCTTTATTTTATTCTGTTGTTCTTATTTCTCTTTTATCAGTTGCCCAGCTCCGAGAGGAACTTGATGCGCACCAGACGCACCTCCTCCTCCGAGTAGTCGTCGCCCAGATCTTTCATCGCCGTGGAAAGGCGGTCGGTGACGGACTCCTCCTTGAAGTAGTTGTAGATATCCTCCACACTCTCCTCGTCCATCTCCTCGTTGATGAAGTAGTCGATGTTGATCTTCGTACCGCTGTAGACGATGGCCTCAATCTCGTCGAGCAGCTCGGACATATCCATGCCGTAGCTCTTCGCCATGTCGTCGAGCGGAATCTTGCGGTCGATCTGCTGGACAATCTGTATCTTGTTCTTGCTCTTGTTGGGCACCGTCTTCACCCGAATCTCAAACGGGCGGTCGATCTCCTCTTCCTCGCAATAGCGGGCGATGAGTTCGCAGAAGGCTTTGCCGTAGCGTGCGGCCTTACCCTGCCCCACTCCCGGCATCTGCCGCAGCTCCTCCTGGGTGATGGGATACATCGTGGCCATAGCCTCCAGCGTGTTGTCCTGGAAAATGACGTAAGGCGGAATGTTCAGCTCCGCAGCCTTCTGGCGACGCAGGCTCTTGAGCATCTTCATGAGCGTGCCGTCCAGCACGGAAGTGCCCGACTGCTCGGCCTCGTAGTCTTCGAAGTCGTTGTTTTCGCTCACGAGGAAAGGCTCCGGATGCTTGAGGAACTCCTTGCCGGCGGGCTGCAGCTTGAGGATGCCGTAGTTCTCCACATCCTTGCGTATGTATTCCGAAAGGATGGCCAGACGGATGAGCGCCTCCCAGAACCTCTGCGAACGCTCCGCGCCGACACCGAACAGGGGCAGCGACTCGTGCCCGCGAGCCGTCACGCGGTCCGTCTCCCGACCCATCAGCACGTCTACCAGATAGTCGCTCTTGAAGTCCTCCTTGAGCGCCATGATGAGCTTCAGCAGGTTCACCAGATCGCCCTGAGCCTGAACCTGATGCTTGGGCTTGCGGCAGTTGTCGCAGGCGCCGCAGTTGTCCTTATCGTAGGTCTCGCCGAAATAGTGTAGCAGGATGCGCCTGCGGCACAGGCTCGTCTCGGCGTAGTCTTTAGTCTCGCTCAGGAGCTGACGGCCGATCTCCTGCTCGGAGAGGGGCTTGCCCTCCATAAACTTGTCGAGCTTCTTGAGATCCAGCGGGCTGTAGAAGGTCACACAGAGGCCTTCGCCGCCGTCTCTGCCGGCGCGTCCGGTCTCCTGGTAGTAACCCTCCAGACTCTTGGGGATGTCGTAGTGGATGACGTAGCGCACATCGGGCTTGTCGATGCCCATACCGAAGGCGATGGTGGCCACGATGACGTCGATGCGCTCCATGATGAAGTCGTCCTGCGTCTCGGCCCTCTGCGTGCTGTCCATGCCGGCATGATACGCACGCGCATTAATATTGTTCGCACGAAGCACTTCGGCCAGCTCTTCCACCTTACGCCGTGAAAGACAGTAGACAATGCCGCTCTTGCCGGGATGCTGCAGGATGAAACGGATGATATCCTTCTCCACGTTCTTCGTCTTGGGGCGCACCTCGTAGTAGAGGTTGGGGCGGTTGAAAGAACTCATGAAGTCCTTCGCTGCGGGGATGCCCAGATTCTTCTTGATATCCTGACGCACCTTGTCCGTCGCCGTCGCCGTAAGGGCAATGACGGGCGCCACACCGATCTGGTTGATCATCGGTCGGATGCGGCGATACTCGGGACGGAAGTCGTGGCCCCACTCCGAAATACAATGGGCCTCGTCCACGGCATAGAAGGATATCTTCACCGAAGAGAGGAACTCGGCGTTCTCCGCCTTGTTCAGACTTTCGGGCGCCACATAGAGCAGCTTGGTACGGCCGGCGAGCACATCGCTCTTCACCTCGTCAATCTGTCCGCGACTCTGCGAAGAGTTGAGGAAGTGGGCCACGCTGTCGTCTTCCGTGGCCTGACGGATGGCGTCCACCTGATTCTTCATCAGGGCGATGAGCGGAGAGATCACGATGGCCGTGCCCTCCATCACAAGCGCAGGCAACTGGTAGCACAGACTCTTGCCGCCGCCCGTAGGCATCAGCACGAAAGTGTCGCTGCCGGAGAGCAGGTTGTTGATGATGGCCTCCTGATCGCCTTTGAAAGTGTCAAAGCCGAAGTACTGCCTCAGTGCCTGGTGAAGATTGATGTCCTGTTTCATAGCTGTGTGGCGGTTAGGTGGTGGTTGTTTCGCTGACGTTATGATGCGAGACGCTCACTGCGGGCGAGACGCTCCATGATGTAGTCTTTAGTGATGCGGATCTGTTTCTTCTCAGAGGACGGCGCGTCGAACTGAGCCTCCTGCATCACGTCCTCCACAATACTGCGCAGGCCGCGTGCACCGAGCTTGAACTCGACGGCTTTGTCCACGATATAGTCCAGAGCGTCCTCCTCGAAAGTCAGCTCGATGTCGTCCATCTTGAAGAGCTTCTTCTGCTGACGGATGAGTGAGTTCTTCGGCTCCGTGAGGATGCGTCTGAGGGCCGTGCGGTCGAGGGGATCAAGATGGGTCAGCACGGGCAGACGGCCGATGAGCTCGGGGATGAGCCCGAAGCTCTTGAGGTCCTGCGGCTGGATGTACTTCATCATGTCCTTCTGGTCGATGCGCTTGACGTTTTGCACGCTGTTGTAGCCCACCACGTGGGTGTTCAGACGTTGCGCTATCTTGCGCTCGATGCCGTCGAAGGCGCCGCCGCAGATGAAGAGGATGTTGCTCGTGTCGATCTTCACATAGTCCTGGTCGGGATGCTTGCGGCCGCCCTTGGGGGGCACATTGACCGTGCTGCCCTCAAGCAGCTTGAGCATGGCCTGCTGGACACCTTCGCCGCTCACGTCGCGTGTGATGCTGGGGTTGTCGCCCTTGCGGGCCACCTTGTCGATCTCGTCGATGAAGACGATGCCGCGCTCGGCAGCCGCCACGTCGTAGTCGGCGGCCTGCAGCAGACGCGAGAGGATGCTCTCCACATCCTCACCCACATAGCCGGCCTCGGTGAACACCGTGGCGTCCACGATGCTGAAAGGCACGTCGAGCATTTTGGCGATGGTGCGCGCCAGCAGGGTCTTGCCCGTGCCGGTGGAGCCCACCATGATGATGTTGCTCTTCTCCAGCTCCACGCCGTCGTCCTCCACCTTCTGGGTGAGTCGCTTGTAGTGGTTGTAAACGGCTACGGCCAGAGTCTTCTTGGCCTCGTCCTGACCGATGACGTACTGGTCCAGATGCTCCTTGATGTCCATCGGCTTGGGCAGGGGGCGTGCGCCCCAGGGCTTGGGCGAGAAGCCCGAAACCGCTTTGTGCTCCTGGATCACGTTCCAGGCCTGCTCCACGCATTCGCTGCAGATGCAGCAGCCGTCAAGCCCCGTGAGCATCAGACTCACGTCTCTGTCGGCGCGTCCGCAGAACCCGCATCTGGCTGTTGATTTCTTCGTCATTTATTCTGTTTCTCCAATATTTGGTCAATCATTCCGTAATCCAAAGCCTCCTGCGCCGTCATCCAGTGGTCGCGGTCGCTGTCGGCCCACACTTTGTCGTAGGGTGTGTGGGAGTGGTCGGCGATGATGGTGTAGAGCTCCTGCTTGAGCTTCTGGATCTCGCGGGCCGTGATCTCGATGTCGGAGGCCTGACCTTGGGCGCCGCCCATCGGCTGATGGATCATCACGCGGCTGTGCTTGAGCGCGCTGCGACGACCGTCGTTGCCGGCCACCAGCAGGACGGCAGCCATCGAGGCGGCCATTCCCGTGCAGATGGTGGCTACGGGCGAATTGATGAACTGCATCGTGTCGTAGATGCCCAGTCCGGCATACACGCTGCCGCCGGGGCTATTGATGTAGATGCTGATATCCTTGCCGGGATCGGCGCTGTCCAGATAGAGCAGCTGGGCCTGCAGCGTGTTGGCCGTGTAGTCGTCAATCTCGGTGCCGAGAAAGATGATGCGATCCATCATCAGGCGGCTGAACACGTCCATCTGCGTCACGTTGAGCTGGCGCTCCTCGAGGATGTAGGGGTTCAGATACTGATTCTGCATCGACACCACATCGTGCAGCGCCATGCTGCTGATGCCGGTCCGGTCTTTGGCAAATTTTTCAAAATCCTTGGTCATGCTCTTGTCGGCATTTGGGGGTTACGTCTTATCTTATTTCTCCTCCTGGAAGAGTTTGTTGAACTCCTCCTGGCTGACACTCTTCTTCTGGAGCTTCACGACCTCCTTGGCCTTGGCGCCGATCTTGCGGTCTTCCGTGCGGCTCACGAGGCCCTCAATCTGCTGCTTGTCCTTGAGCATGCCGGCGGCGTAGTTCTCGATGGCCTCATCGGGCACGTTCATCATGCCGTACTGGGCGAACTGCATGCGGGTCACCTCCTTGGCGGTCTCCAGCACGTCGTCCTGCTCCACCTTGATCTCCAACTGGTCGCAGAGCTGCTCCTTCAAGAGGTGCCACTTGAGCTCCTCGATGCTGGGAGCGAAGTTCTTCTCGAAGAAGGCCTCGTCCTTGTCGGGGTTGTTGAGCTTCATGATGCGACGGAGCAGAGCCTCGGGGAACTCCACCTTGCCCACTCTCTCGCAAACATACTTGCGCAGATCCATCATGAAACGGAAGTCGCTGTCGATGGCAAACTGAGCCTCGAGGGTCTTGCGCGTCTCGGCGCGGAACTCCTCCTCGCTCTTCACCTTGCCCTCGCCCAGAACCTGGTCGAAGAGCTCCTGGTCGAGCTTGTGGGCCTCGTAGCGGGTGATCTCGGTGATCTGATACTGGAAGTCGCTCTTCATGCCGGCGGCCTCCTCCTTGGTGATCTTCAGCAGACTGGAGAGCTCCACCTCACTGCCGTCATAGGCGGTGGAGGGGTTGAACGTCAGCACGTCGCCCACCTTGGCGCCCTCGAACTTCTTCTTCTCGTCATCGCTCTTGAAATAGCCGGGCAGCATCACGGCGTCCTTCACCTCGATACCGCCGGCCTTGGGAGCACCGCCTTCGAGCTCGGTCATGACGCCCTTCACCATGTCCTTGTCCTGATAGTCCTGCACCTTGTTGTAGCTGCCGGCACGCTGGCAGTAGCCCTGGAGCTGCTGGTCAACGAGCTCGTCGCTCACCTTGATCTCGTAGTAGGGTACCTTGTCCTTGTCGCTGATCTTGCCGTCCATCTCGGGGGCCAGAGCCACGTCGAAGACGAAGGTGTATTCCGTGCCGTTCTCGAAGTCGATCTTGGGCTGCTTGTCCTCGTTGGGAAGGGGCTCACCCAGGATGTTGATCTTCTGCTCGCGGATGTATTTGTAGAGCTCGGCGCCCAGGAGCTTGTTCACCTCCTCGGCTTTCACTTCGAGTCCGAAACGCTTCTGCACCAGAGACAGGGGCACCTGTCCGGGACGGAAACCGGGCAAAGCGGCCTTCTTGCGGAGGTCCTTCAGTCCCTTTTCCACTTTTTCCTTGTAGTCTTCTTCCTTCAGCGTGACGGTCACGAGGCCGTTCACCTTGTCGATGTTTTCAAATTTGATTTCCATTGTCGTTTGTATGATTTTACGATTTTATTTTTCGGTTTGGTTTTGGTTTTCGTTTTCGTTAACGTTAGCGTTAGCGTTATCGTTACTTCCTCCCGAACGCTCGCGGTCCATCTTCTGGAAGTCCTTCAGGCGGAGCTTGAAGCTGCGCGTGAGGTATTTGTCGAGCACCACGGGATTTACGGCCAGCTCCTCGGGCGTGCCGTGGAAGAGAATCTGACCCTCGAAGAGCAGATAGGCGCGATCGGTGATGCAGAGCGTCTCTTCCACGTTGTGGTCGGTGATGAGCACGCCGATGTTCTTCTGCTTGAGCTTCCACACGATATACTGGATGTCCTCCACGGCGATGGGGTCCACACCGGCGAAGGGTTCGTCGAGCATGATGAAGAGGGGATCGATGGCCAGGCAACGGGCTATCTCCGTGCGACGGCGTTCGCCGCCGGAGAGCTGGTCGCCCAGATTCTTACGCACCTTCTGCAGACGAAACTCGTCGATGAGGCTCTCCAGCTTTTCGCGCTGATACTCACGGGGCTTGCCCGTCATCTCCAGCACGGAGGCGATGTTGTCCTCCACCGACATCTTGCGAAACACCGAAGCCTCCTGCGCCAGATAGCCGATACCCTTCCGGGCCCGCTTGTAGACGGGATCTTTGGTGATTTCCTCGCCGCGCAGGAAGATGTGGCCGCCGTTGGGCACCACGAGGCCCGTGGTCATGTAGAACGAGGTCGTCTTGCCGGCGCCGTTGGGCCCCAACAGACCCACAATCTCCCCCTGGTGAACATTAAACGAAACGTTGTTCACCACGGTACGCTTGCCGTAGACCTTCACGAGTCCCTCGCTGCGCAATTCTGCTCTTTCCTGCTCTTTCACGCGTAAAAATTTTGCGCAAATATACAAAAAAATCTTCAGAAAGGGCCACTTTCGCCAAAAAAATCTCCGCCTATATCCCCGAACCTTCATTTTTTTACTTATTTTTGCAGCTGAAACACGAACGAAACATGTATATTTCCGACTCTATAGCGACCTTTGGTCGTTACCTTCAACTCATGTGGCGCGTGCTTGCTCTGCCCGAACGCTGGCGCATGTTCGGCAGGGAGTACGTCAAGGAGATGGCCTCCCTCGGCGTGGACAGCCTGGGCATCGTGGTGCTCATTTCCTTCTTCATCGGCGCCGTCATCTGCATCCAGATCAAGCTCAACATCGCCTCTCCCTGGATGCCGGGATGGACAACGGGTTACACCACGCGCGAAATCATGCTGCTGGAGTTCTCCTCCTCCATCATGTGTCTGATACTGGCCGGCAAGGTGGGCTCCAACATCGCCTCCGAGATCGGCACGATGAAGGTGACGCAACAGATTGACGCGCTGGAGATTATGGGCGTCAACTCCGCTTCTTTCGTCATCCTGCCCAAGATTGCCGCCCTCATCACGATGATTCCCTTCCTCGTCATCTTCTCGGCGCTGATGGGCTTCATCGGCGCTTATGCCACCTCGCTCGTGGGCGTCATCAACGTGGACGACGTCACGGCCGGACTGCAGCACGACTTCAACCAGTGGTACGTGTGGATGTCGCTCATCAAGAGTCTCTTCTTCGCCTTCATCATCAGCAGCGTCTCCGCCTTCTACGGCTACACGGTGGAGGGTGGCAGCTTCGATGTGGGCAAGGCTTCCACCGACGCCGTCGTTTCCTCGTCCATCCTCATCCTCTTTTCCGACATCTTCCTGACTTCCATGCTCTCATGATAGAACTCAAACAAATCCGCAAGGCCTTCGACGGCCGCGAAGTGCTGAAGGGCATCGACGCCGTGTTTGAAGACGGCAAGACGAATCTCATCATCGGCCAGTCGGGCTCGGGCAAGACGGTGCTCATCAAGAACGTCGTGGGCCTCTACGTCCCCACTTCTGGCCAGGTGCTCTACGACGGGCGCGACATCAACGCCATGACCAAGAAGGAGAAGGCCCTCATCCACCGCGAGATGGGCATGATCTTCCAGTCGGCGGCACTCTTCGACTCGATGTCGGTCCTGGAGAACGTGATGTTCCCGCTCGACATGTTCTCCGACATGAACACTGCCGATCGCGTCAAAAGGGCCAAATATTGCCTCTCGCGCGTCAATCTGGCCGGTGCCGAAGACAAGTTTCCCGGCGAAATCTCAGGCGGCATGCAGAAGCGCGCCGCCATCGCGCGCGCCATCGCGCTCAATCCCAAATACCTCTTCTGCGACGAGCCCAACTCGGGCCTCGACCCCAAGACCTCCATCGTCATCGACCAGCTCATCCATTCCATCACGAAGGAGTACAACATGACCACCGTCGTCAACACGCACGACATGAACTCCGTGATGGGCATCGGAGAGAAAATCATCTATCTGGCCAACGGCGTCAAGGAGTGGGAAGGCACGAAGGACCAGATTATGTCCTCCACCAACGAGAGCCTCAACTCCTTCATCTTCGCCTCCGACCTCTTCCGCAAAGTCAAGGAAGCCAACCGTTAACGCGACTGCCGCCATGGCCGTGAGTCTTCCTCCCGATTTCATCCGCATGATGCAGGAGCAATACGGCAGCGATGCGGCCTGCGCGCTATGTCACGCGCTCCTCGAAACGGAGCCTGAAGTCTCCGTCCGCATCAATCCCCGCAAACGGCCGCAAACGACTGAGGGAGAGACGTTTCCGTCGGGAACGAAGCTCACGCTGACCCCCGTCCCCTGGTGTCGGGAGGGCTTTTACCTCTCCGGACGGCCGCCCTTCACGATGGATCCGCTGCTGCATGCCGGCGCCTACTACGTGCAGGAGGCTTCGTCGATGTATCTCGCTGAAATCCTGCACCGTTACGCTGCTCTTGAAGCACCCGTTCAGGCCCTCGACCTCTGTGCCGCTCCCGGCGGCAAGAGTACGCTCGTGGCCGGCCTCCTGCCCGAAGGCTCCACGCTGCTCTGCAACGAACCGATGGTCAAACGCGCCCAGGTGCTCTCGGAGAACGTGCAAAAATGGACACGCATGCGCGAGGGCCACTATCCCGTGCGCTGCATCGTGACGCAGCAGATGCCGGCCGATTTTGCCCGTTTCACCGATTGCTTCGACCTCATTGTTACTGACGTACCCTGTTCGGGCGAAGGCATGTTTCGCAAGGACGAAGAGGCCGTTAGGAGCTGGAGCCCGGAGGCGGTGATGCGCTGCAGCGCACTCCAGCGCGAGATTGTGGAGAGCGTCTGGCCCACGTTGCGCGAAGGCGCGCTGCTGGTCTATTCCACCTGCACCTTCAACCGCTTCGAGGACGAAGACAACGTGCGCTGGATCTGCGAGCGTTTGGGCGGCACGCTCTTGGAAGAGCGCCACTTCCTGCCCGGACGCGATCGCGGCGAGGGTTTTTATGTTGCCGCCGTCAGGAAAGGGCTTGAAGCCTCGTCTCAGGAAAACCGCGAGCGTCAGCCGCTGCCTTCGCTGCGCACGATGCGCGTGCTCTATGACTCGGACGAGGCGCCTCTCTGCGACGGCAACTGCTTGGCGCTCAGCTATGACGATGCGCTGCACTATCTGCGCGGCGAAGCCCTGAGGCTGGAGGCTCCCCGCGGTCCCGTCACGCTGACTTATGCCGGCCTCCCTCTGGGCGAAGGCAAGAGCGTCGGCTCCCGCATCAACAACCTCTATCCCGCTCCCTGGCGCATCCGCACCACCTATTTGAGCCGTTTTTCGCTCGCGCTGCCCTGCTGCTGAGGTGCAGCAGAGCTGCTGCATCACTGCTGCATCACCGCTGTTGACTCGAAAGAAACACGAGAGATGAACGAGAACTGAACTAAAACTGAGCGATAAGTGCAGTTTTACCAACATTTTTTAGGAAATTTTGTGGTGTGATTTAAGATTTTTTCATATTTTTGCAATTAGAATCGTTAATAACAAATTATTAACAACGTACAGTTATGAAAAAAATCCTCATTCTCTTTGTATTTGCAGCAGCCGCTCTCGGCGCACAGGCCAAGCTCGGCTATATGCGCACATCGCTCGGCTACACCCCGCTTTACCTTTCGTCGAACGCCGCAGGCGGATTCTCTCCGACACTGCACGGCGGCTCGGTGAACTTCGCCCTCGGCATCAAGACCTACAAGAACCTCTTCATCGAGGCCGGCGCCGGCATTCAGGTCAACGGAGGCACCGGAGCCAGCTTCATTGACGATGCTGCCCAAACCGACCCCACCAGCATCTCCTTTATTGACGATCTGCTCAACACCTCCACCTTGATGGTGCGCCTCAACGTGCCCGTCAACCTCACCTACCGCTTCGAGTTCGCCAAGATCTTTGCCGTAGCGCCTTACGCCGGCCTGAACTTCGGCTTCAACCTCTACGCCTATAGCGGCGAGAGTCTGTTCAGCCGCAGCGGCGACGTCATCACCGACAGCTTCGGCATGCAGTACACCTACAACCCCAAGCGCTTCCAGATGGGCTGGCAGGCCGGCGTCAACTTCAGCGTGATCGGCATCACCGTCGGCGTGGGCTATCAGGGCAACTTCTCCTCCTTCGACAGCAGAGAATACCTGCCCCAATTCCAGCAGGAGGCCATCAACACCTACGGCACCGACACGCCCAAGATCAGCATGGGCAACCTTGTTGTCAGCCTGGGCTGGGGATTCTGATGACATAAACAAAAAGGATTTGACTTATAAACCATTTATTCATTAACCATTTAAAGTATTTAAAGTTATGAAAAAGGTTCTCGTTTTGTTGGCCGTATTGGCTATGACTGTTGGCGCCAGCGCCAAAGGTTTTAATGACTACAACCGCGTAGAACTCGGCTACAGCCCCATGTTCGCCACCGGCGGCACCATGCACGGCTTTGAGGCTGCCTATGCCCGCGGCTTCCATCTGAGTCAGAAACACCCCATGTATATTGAGACCGGCGGTCGCCTGGCCTACAGAGGCGCCACGGAGACCAATTTCCTCCGTCTCACCGTACCCGTTGACTTCACCTGGCGCTTCACCGTGGGTCGCAGCGGCAACTTCAAGATCTCTCCCTACAGCGGCTTCACCTTCAACATCAACCTGCTGTACGATGTATTCGACCAGAATCAGTTTAAAGACCCCTACGGCGGCAACCGCTTCCAGGTAGGTTGGGAAGTCGGCTCCAAGTTCAACTACAAGGCTTTCGTTTGGGGTATCGGCTTCAATGTAGACTTCAATCCTCTCGTAAGCTTCGACAACGTTTGGCTCGGTGGAGTAAACACCTACACCAGCAACCTGTTCATCAGCGCAGGCTACGAGTTCTAAGTTTCATAAAAAATCAAAACATATTCTACTATGAAAAAGTTTATTGTTCTTCTGGCCGTATTGGCCATGACCCTCGGCGCTAACGCCCAAAACCGTCCGGGTGCAGGTAAGGACTACAACCGCGTAGAGATTTACTATGCTCCCATGTTCCTCGACAATTTTGCCACCAGGCAAAGCTTTGGCCGCAGATGGGAAACGTCTTCCCTGACAGCCCACGGCTTCAAAGCCGGTTACACACACGGCTTCCACCTGAGCAAGAAGTGGCCCATGTTCATTGAGGCCGGTGCCAACCTCCAGTTCAACCGCAAGAATGTTGAAGTGGTCGGCTATGACGCAGCCCTCGACGAATTGTTCATCTATGACGCTCCCGTTTCTTTCCTGCGCCTGAACATTCCCGTCGCCTTCACCTGGCGCTTTGCCGTTGGCAGCAAGAAGCTGTGGAAGATCAGCCCCTACACCGGATTTAACTTCGGTATCAACCTGGTCTACAAGGTCGACGGCAACAATGCGTTCGACTACCCCGAGAATTCCGGCTACAAGAACAACCGTTTCCAGTTCGGTCTGATCGAAGGCGTCAACTTCACCTACAAGCGCTGGAACTTCGGTCTGAACTACGTAGTTGACCTGATGCCTCTGGAGAAATACGAGACTATCGGCATCAAGAACTACACCGGCACGCTCGCTATCGGCGCAGGCTACGAGTTCTAAACCGTTTAGGATAAACCCGTAAAGTCAACGATGAAAAAGATTCTTGTACTTTTGGCCGTATTGACCATGACCCTCGGCGCTGGCGCCAAGAGCAACATACTTGCCGGCGAAGACTACAACCGCGTGGAAGTCGGCTACGCACCCATGTTCATGAGCGACATGTTCTACTGGGGCAATCCCTGGTCCACAGCGCACGGCGTCACGGGCGGATACACACGCGGCATCCATCTGAGCAAGAAGTGGCCCATGTATATCGAAGTGAGCGGCATGGTGCAGTACAACCACAGGTACAAAAGCAGCATCGACACCTCTCTGGATCTGTTGCGCCTGAACATCCCCGTGTCGTTCACGTGGCGCTTCACTCTCGGCAGCAGGAAGCTGTTTACGATCGCCCCGTATATCGGCCTGAACTTCGGCATCAACATGCTCTACAACATGAACGGCGACAATCAGTTCGACGACAACGACGACATCTACTCTGCGAACCGCTTCCAGCTCGGCATGGTGGAGGGCCTCAACCTCACCTACAAGAGATGGAACGCCGGCATCGGCTACGTCCTGGACTTCATGCCTCTGGACAAGTCGGACCTCTACAATGTGACCAACACCGGAGGATCGCTGGTAGTCAGAGTCGGCTACGAATTCTGAAAAGAGTTGAGTGCTTAAACTTTAAAGAACACCCGAATCGGACATTCGGGTGTTTCTTTTTCTGCCACAAGCTTGCCCGTATCCGTGAAGCCGGCCTTCTGCATCACACGCAGAGAAGCCTCGTTGTCGGCATAACAATTGCAAAACAGGACCGCAAAACCCTCCTCGCGCAGCAGCTTCTCGCTAACGCGCCTCAACGCCTCAGAGGCCAATCCGCGACAGCGATAGGCCTCATCCACGCGATACGAAATCTCGGCCATGCGGCCGTCGCATTCAGAAGAAGGTGACGACTCGAAAGCCGTCACCTCCCCTACCTGTATGCCGTCGCATTCAATCGGAAACGACAAACTTCTTCCCATCGCGGATATAGATGCCCGGTTTGTCGGCCGACACACGGCGTCCGGACATATCATACGTAGCGCCCTCCGCGCCTGAAACGCCATTCTCTCCACGCACAAGATTCACCTTCGTCGGCGTGTAGACAAAGCGGAAGTTGTCAAATCCGCCGAACTTCTCGTTGCCGTTCGACGTATGGTTGTTCTCCAGACCGATACGCACGGTCTTTTCGCCGTCGGTCTCGAACGAAAGGGAAGCCGTCTGCCAATTGTCCTGATTGGAAGGCGGAGTGGCCGTGATGCGGGCGGCATCACCCACTTTGGCATAGATGATGACATCACCGCCACTGCCGCTGCGCCACACGTCGGCCGTCATCGTATATTTCCCCTCCGGCAGTTTCACGTCCTGATAGAGTCCGATGACAGAAGTGCCCCAGTTCTGGCGAATCCAGTAGCTCTTGCTGCCGCAACGGGCGGCGTCCGCCTTGGCGGCGAAAAAATTGCTGTAATACAAATCGCCCGAAGCCAGCGCCGTGATATCATTCTCATTGCCGTTGGCATAGCTCACCTTCCAACCCTTGGGGATGTAGATGGCGCGGTCGCTGCTGACGCCGCTGCCGGCCATCACACTGTGGGTGTCCTCAAAGTCGGGATTGACAAGACTCGTGGGATAGTCCTCTTCTTCATAAGGAATGTCTTGCAGCTGGCAGATTTCCTTGCGCGAGAGTTTCAGGTCGTAGAGCCTGAGGTCCTTGATGATGCCGCAAAAGTCCTGGTTATCGTTCGCTACATTGGTGTCCCACCATTGGGTGCGTCCGATGTAGTTGCGTGTGTCTTTGGCCAGAAGATACAGCATATAGGGCTCATTCAGATTGGCGCCTCCGGACACATTCTCCTCGCCGTCGATATAGATGTACGTGGTATGCGTGTCGGCGTCATAGGAAACGACGAGCTTGGTCTCCGTGTTGGCCTTCAGCTGCGTCGTCGCATTCACCATCGTGGTCGTGCCGCCGTTGTATTTGATGCCGGCAGAGAGAGGATTGGCCCTCAGAAACAAGCTGTTGCCAGAGGCCGAACCGAAATCGTAGATGCGGGGCATTCCCGTGAGTCGATTGGCCTTCACGGTGACGAGAAAGGTGAAAGAACGCAATCCGTCGAGCAATCCCTCTTCTGCCAGACCGTATTTGTTGGTGGGAAATCCGCTGGCGGTGTTGGCCGTGAGATCCAACGGTTCTGCCAAAGCGTAACGCAGGTTTTTGGTGATGTCGCGAACGGGCACTTTCACATCGAACACACGCTCCCTGTCACCCACAATAGCCGTGAGTCTCACCTCGGTGTCGCTCTTCTTCGGCCTCAGTATGCCGGAAGTGCTGATGACAGATTCATCGGACGAGGTCCACTGCACGTTCTGCCCGAACGAAACCGCGGGCAGCACGAGATCGGTACGTGCCTCCTCCGGAATCTGAAGCGCCTCAAGGGCGGTGCCTTCCATGGATTCTGCGACCAGCTGCTGCACCTCCAGAGGACTGGCAACCTTGCTGTATGTGTCGGCTGCGATGCACTGGTGGTTGAAGCCTTCGCCGCGAACAAGCAGATTGTCGAAGTCGAGGCCCTCGATGTCAACGACCTGATCTACAAGGCCGTTGCGATAAACGATGAGCTGCTGCCCGTCGTAGGTCATGGTCAGCACCCATGCAGGAATCTTGGTGGGATGGTTGTCACCGCTGGTGCCGGTGCTCTGCGTTGCCCAATCGTCGCTCGTCAGCAGACGGTTTTGGCTTCGGTACGTTGTGCCGTTGACCGTCAGCACCGGATACGACGAACTGCCGTCGAGGGAATACGTGAAGTTGCCGTCGTCGGATTTCACAATGACGCCCTCATATTGTGCCGTATTCATCGCAATGGCCATATTGAGCGTGCGGTCTGCCTTCAGGCAAGTGCAGTCGACCAGATACGGCGAGAGGTCGGACACACTTTCCTCCCAATCATGATTGCTGTAGACGGCCGTTGGATAACCCAAGGGGTAACCCTGCTTCACGATCCAATAGTAGTAGTCGCCCTGCATCCACACCAGTCTCAGAGGACTGTTTTTCGAGCCGGGAATGACATACGGACGGGCATTGTTCTTCGGTGAATTCTGAGTGATTTGCTGCGAGCCGGACACAGTGCCCTCGTCATTGACGGTGTATTTCCAGATCTCATACACGCCGTCCTTGTTATACTGACCGTCAGTCGTCGGGATGCTGAGATAGAGGTCGTTGATGTTGTCGGGATCCAAAGCCATGCCGCCGCTGTAGCACTTCTCCGTGGAGTTCCAGTTCTGGTGGAAAGCATGGCCTCCGTACTGAACCCATGTGTTTTTCCACGAAGAACCGTTCCAACGGGCATACCAATAGACGTGCGAGGTCTTGGCGTCGTCGATGTGGGGATAGGCAATGACGGGATGCTCGTCGGCGTCGAGGGCAATCTGCCACACCCAGTTGCGGATGTTGGCCGACTTGTCCACAATAGTGGCGGGATACTGGCTGGCATACGAGTCCGTCTTGCTGACATTGAACACCCCGCTGCTGATCACGCTTAATTGCGTGCCGTTGAGGTCGCGCAGGATGGGACCGTTGCCGTGATTGATGTCAATCACGTTGAAGTAGAGCCAGTTGGGCATCTCGTTGTCCGGATGACCGGTCGTGTAGGAGACATAAATCTTATCCTTGCCGTTGCTCTGATATTTGGCGTAAGGACGCGCGCCGGTGGACTGCACAATCTGCTTCGGACCGAAATCGAACGAGCAGTTGTCGTTGGCGTCGGGCATCGTGAGACGCGCGATGGTGGGATGCCAATTGATGCCGCGCCAGCAGAGGTAGATGTGCTCGGGATCGTCGCTCAGGATAAAGGGCGAAGGATAGGTCGTATTGTTGGCCGTAGCCAGATACTTCTCGTCACCCAATTGGCTGATGTCACCGGGCTTTTTCGAAATGCGGTACCATATCTTGGGCTCGTCCGTGTGGCGCGTGTAGAAGATCATCACACGCTCGTCGGGCAAGACGATGAAGGTGGGGTTGTTGTGGTCATCGGGCTGGAAACACGAGCGTACGAGAACGTCCGTCTTGCGCTGTTTCAGCCAGTCGTACTGCGTCGCTTTGACATTGCCGTGCACATCAATATATCCGATGTAGGTCATCTTGACGGTGCCGGCAGCATTTTCATAGTGTGTGGCACGCGGATCGGCAAACCAGCACCAGGCTCCCTCGGAAGCCACCAGGTTTGAGGCCTCTGCTTTGAGGCTCAAACCGAAGATACTACACACTAACGACGCCTTTAATAGCAGGCCAAGGGTCATAACCCTCCAGTTGGAAATCTTCATATTTAAAGTCAAAAATGTTTTTCACGTCGGGATTAAGGATCATGCGGGGAAGAGGACGAGGCTCTCGCGAGAGTTGCTCGCGAATCTGGTCCATGTGGTTGAGATAGATGTGCGTGTCGCCCGTCGTGTGGATGAAATCACCGGGCTCCAGGCCGCACACCTGCGCCATCATCATACAAAGCAATGCATAAGAGGCAATGTTGAACGGCACGCCGAGGAAAGTGTCGGCCGAACGCTGGTACAACTGCAGCGAGAGTTTGCCGTTAGCCACATAAAACTGGAAAAAGGCATGACACGGCGGCAGATTCATGTTGGGCAGATCCGCCACATTCCAGGCGCTCACGATGATGCGACGGCAGTTGGGGTCACGCTTGATGGTGTCAACGGCATTTTGGATCTGGTCGATGAAACCACCGTTGTAATCGGGCCATGAACGCCACTGATAGCCGTAGATGTGACCGAGATCGCCCGTTTCGGGATCGGCCCATTCATTCCAAATGCGCACACCCCGCTCCTGCAACCAATGCGCATTGGTGTCGCCGCGAAGAAACCACAACAGCTCATAGATGATGCTCTTCAGGTGAACCTTCTTCGTCGTGAGAAGAGGGAAGCCGTCCTGAAGATTGAAGCGCATCTGATGTCCGAAGATGCTGACGGTGCCGGTGCCGGTGCGATCGCTCTTCTCTACGCCCTCGTCCAATATACGTTGCAACAAGTCAAGATATTGCTTCATAATCTGAAAATTTAAAGTCGTACTGATGACGCTCGTCCTTCGTGTGAGGCTCCTCCTTCACTAGACGGAATCGGTCGCGATAAGCCGGGAAAAAGGCGTCAGCCTCTTTCGGTGCATCTGCCACCTCGGTCAGATACAGCCTTTGAGCCTGAGGTAATGCTGCACGGTAGAGGCTCTCTCCACCGATGACAAACACATCTTCATCCACCGCACACGACGCAAGCGCTTCCTCCAAAGAATGAAACACATCACATCCGGGAAAACTGTTTTCAGAGCCCGTCTGTCGTGTCAGCACCACATTGCGACGATTGGGAAGAGCGCCTTTGGGCAGACTCTCGAAGGTCTTGCGACCCATGATGATGGTGTGGCCGGTCGTGAGCGCCTTGAAGCGCTTCAAATCGTCCGGGAGCCAATAGATGAGCTTGTTTTGAAAGCCGATGGCCAAATTCTCTGCTACCGCAGCTATAAGGTTCAGTGTCATGGCTGCAAATATACGATTTTTTTATCTATTATCCCTCATCTGCCCGACATCGGGATGGGCTTTTTACGAAAATTTGGCATCCGTATGCATCCTGCGCATCGTCGCCACGTCTTCTGTAGGGCAAATCATGAGAAATTCTCCCTCTTCGGCCACGACATAGCCCTTAAGCCCTTTCACCACAGCCTGACGGCCTTTGGGAAGACGGATCACGGTGTTTTCACAATCGTAGAGATGTCCCTGCGTATCGAGCAGGACATTGCCCTTCTCGTCACCCGCCACATAGTCGTGAAGCGAAGACCAGGTGCCCAAGTCGGCCCATCCGAATCGGCCTTCCAACACAAACACTTTTTCCGCATGATCCAGAAAGTCAGCATCGAGCGAAAGATTGGGCAGCACCTCGAAAAACTCCGGCACAAGTTGCCCGGTGTCCGATGCTGCAGCCTCCATCATTCGTGGAATTTCCAACTGATATTCGGGAATGTTCTTATACAGCAAGTCCAACATGGAGCGCACCGGAAAAATGTGAATGCCCACATTCCACAGGAAGTCCTCCTCATTCATGAAGAGCTCTGCAAAATCCTTCTGGGGCTTTTCCGTAAAAGTCTTCAGACAGGTGATACGGTCCACGTCGGTAGCCTCGCCCTTTTGAATATAGCCGTAGGCCGTGTCGGGCCGGGTCGGACGTATGCCCATCACCAGCATCGCATGCTCACGGGAGGCAAAATCGAGGCCCTTGAGAATATCTTCTGCATATGCCGTCTCGTCGAAAATCAGATGATCGGAAGGCGTTACATAGAGGCAGGCATCCTCCTCCATTCGTGAAACGAACACCGAAGCCCAGGCCACCGCTGCCAAAGTGCCGCGCCTGACCGGCTCTTCCAAAATGTGAAGGTCATCCACCTCAGGAAGCTGCTCGTGCACCAACGACAGATATTGCACGTTGGTGGACACAAAAATGCGGTCCTTCGGCATGAAGCGCGACATACGGTCGTAGGTTTGCTGCAGCAGAGTGCGCCCGTTGCCGAAAAGATCCAAAAACTGTTTGGGCTTTGCACTTCGGGGCACTGGCCACAAACGTTCGCCGTTTCCGCCGGCCAGAATGAGACAATAGTTGTTCATATCTTGCTGCATTTAATTAACACATGTGATCGATCCGCCATTGTGGCGGCAAACAGATAAACGTCCCCACCCTCTTCAAGACGCAACTTCTTCCGGAGCTGCGCCACCGACATCGGGAAGCCCCGCACCGTGAGATTGGCCCGATGCAAGCCCTCCGTCATTTCTTTCAATTCTTTCTTGGAAAAACCGGAAGCCCGCTCCACTTTGAAGCTGCGTCCGGGGAAATCTGTCTGCACTTTGTCCGAAGTAAACAAGTGGGACTGGGGTGAGAGCTTCTCTCCCGGCAGGGCATCCTGCAACCCGGCTTTCAGGACTGCGGCAGACGGCTCGTAGAGATAACGGGACAATTGACGGGCATAAGTCGTTTTGCTCACGGAGTCCGCCTTTGGATGGAAGTCACTGATGCCCGTTCTGGTTATGTTGACGGCGTGGACTCCGGAGGCACGGGACAGAAGCAGGAGCTCCTTGCACTCCCCCTCAACGGCAACGGCATATACGGCCCATTTTCCCGATAGCTCACGCAAAGCCGCCGTTACATCCAGCATGGGAGACAGTTTCAGCATTACCCGCACACCGCGCGCCAACAGCTCCGGTACCAGAACGGTCACATCCGGAGTACAATCCTTCAGACCCACCATTTTACGGTTATGGTCGTCACGTCGGGCCGGATCGATGAAACAACATACACCGTGCCCCTCATCCGGAATCTGCGACACCAGGAGCCGCTCCGCAGGGCCTTCCAGGCAAGCCACATGCGACAGGCCCAACAGGGAAAGATTATGCTGCACTAAATGGCAAAGCTCTGCATTCTGTTCAATATACACCGCTTTTTGAAAGAGCGGAGCCATAAAGGCAAAGTCCACGCCGAATCCACCGGTGGCATCCACCAAAAGTGTCCGCTCTTCCGACGGGATATCCTGAAGGAGTGAAGCTTTGTAGCGGGCCGTCTGCTCGGACGAGCACTGCTCCATCGACAGGCGGACAGGCCACTGCAGACCCTCCGTTTCAGCCCAAGAAGGGATCTTTTTACGTGCAAGTGCAAGGCCTTCCATCTGCTGAAGTTCCCATTTGGATGCGCCTTGCAATGCCTTCTGAAAGAT
>X369_Koala__coassemble_5_pt1 | contig 61877 bp, 60 predicted proteins | sample X369_Koala__metabat2_high_PE_008 | metagenome-assembled genome bin X369_Koala | reverse complement strand
GGATATACACCATAGTGCTGACGCTGATGTACCTCACGGCAATGACGCTGCCCCTGCAGGCGCAGGACACCGGCGACAAGACCTTCGACGGGGCCGAGAAAGAAGCCGGAGCCAAGACGGCCAAAGACGGCACCGTGACCCTGCCGGGCTACAACAAGAAGACCTATCGCGGCGCCGACGGACGACTCTACGTGCTGGAGGAAAACCAGAAGGTGAAACGCAACAAGAAGGGCAAGCAGGTCGTCGTGGAAGAAGAGCCCCGTCCCCTCTTCGGCGGCGTGGCGGCGACGATAGACATTGTGGGCTTCGTGATGAAAGCTGCCGGCTCGTGGGCCAACATGGAGGTCGGAGCGCGCTTCAACTTCAGGGAGAAATACTTCCCGCTGGTGGAGCTGGGCATCGGCTCGTGCGACCGCGACGGCAAGACCAACGAGAACAACTTCTCGGTGACGTCGCCCTACTACCGCATCGGCATGGACTACAACATCAACAAGAAGCAAAACGGCAACCGCTTCTTCGCCGGAGCGCGCTACGCCTTCACCTCGTTCAACTACGACTTCTCCAACCCCGCCCAGTACGACTATCTCTACGAGAAGTCCGTGCCCCTGAAGCTGGAGAGCCTCCACGGCCACTATCAGTGGCTGGAGCTGGTGCTGGGCTTCGAGACCAAGCTGTGGAGCTTCATCCGTCTGGGGGCCAACTTCCGCTTCAAGTTCCGCACCGTGAGCGACCCCGCCGATGAGGGCGAACCCTGGTATGTGCCGGGCTTCGGCATCAACGGCACCTCGGCCTACGGCGCCACGATGAATCTGGCCTTCGACTTCGGCAAGACGATGAAGAAACAACCCCCGAGAAACCTCTACCGATGAAGAAAAAATGGCATCTCCCCTTCCTCCTCGTGCTCATCCTGGGCACGTGGCTGGTCTATCAGCAGAAACATCCGCAGGAGCGCTACATCCGCGAGGAGCAGAGCATCTTCGGCACCGTGATGCACGTCACCTATAAAGCACCCGCCTCGCTCGCCGACGACTATATGGACGAGCTGCGCAAGGTGGACGCCAGCCTCTCGATGTTCAACCCCCGAAGCACCCTCTCGCGCATCAACCGTAACGAAACGGACTCGACGGACGAGATGCTGCGCGAAGTGTGGCAGATGGCCTGCGCCGTGAGCGAAGCGACCGACGGGGCCTTCGACGTGACGGTGGCGCCTCTGGTCAACGCCTGGGGCTTCGGCTTCAAAAGCGACGTGCTGCCCGATTCGGCCCGTGTGGATTCGCTGCGCGCCCTCGTGGGTTACAAAGGGGTGACGCTGACGGAGGACGGACGACTCGTAAAGAGCAACCCCGGCATCGTGATGGACTTCTCGGCCATCGCCAAAGGCTACGGCGCGGACCGCGTGGCCTCGCTCCTGAGGAGCAAGGGCGTCAGCAACTACATGGTGGAGATTGGCGGCGAAGTGGTCTGTCACGGCCAAAACCCCAAAGGCAAAGCCTGGAGCATCGGCATCAACAAGCCGGTGGACGACCCCGAAAGCGTCAGTCAGGAGATAGAAAAGGTGGTGGAACTGAGCGACGGCGCGATGGCTACGAGCGGCAACTACCGCAACTACTACATCACCCCCGAAGGCAAGCGCATCATGCACACCATAGACCCCAGGACGGGATACCCCGTGCAGCACAACGTGCTCTCGGCCACAGTGATGGCCCCCACCTGCGCTATGGCCGACGCCTTTGCCACCGCATTCATGGTGATGGGGCGCGAGAAGGCGCAGGAAGTGCTCCGGGCGCACCCCGAACTGAAAGCCGAACTGATATGTACGGAAGAATAGTCCAGCTGCCGCTCTTCACCGGCATCTCCGGCACCGACCTGCTGGAGCTGCAGGACCGCTTCCCCTTCAGCATCGAGCCCATCGACGCGGGCACCAAACTGCTCGTCGCCGGAGAGCGTACGAAGGGGCTGCTGTGGATCGTGAGCGGCACGGTCCGACGCAGCCTCCCCTGGATGGAAGAAAGTCTGGAGGGGCCGCTGCTCATCGAGCCCGAAAGGCTCTTCGGTCTGGACAACACGACAGCGGCCGGATGGAAGGCCGAAACGGCGCTGGAGATCCTCTACATCTCGAAGGAGAACGTCGTGCGCCATCTGCTGCGCAACGCCATCGTGCGGCTCAATTTCATGACGCTGCTCTCCTCGGCCCTGCAGCGCAAGAGCGCCCCTCTGGAGGTGCCGCGCACGGTGGAGGAAAAACTGTGGAGCTTCGTCCGCAGCGCGCGTCTGAAGCACGACAGCCAAGTGACGCTCCACATGAAGATGACGGAGCTGGCCGAAAGGCTCGACGTCTCGCGCCTCGTGCTCTCGCGCACGCTCAACCGTCTGGCCCTGGAAGGAAAAATAGAACTAAAACGCGAAACCATCATCATCAATGGCTAACATATTCATAGAAAACAAATACAACACACCCCACGACAGCATCCCCTTCTCGCGCATCCGCTTCGAGGAATACGAAGAGGCGATGACGGAGGGCATGAAGCAGGAGGACGCCGAGATCGAGCGCGTCGTCTCCAACCCCGATAAGCCAACCTTCGACAACACGATGCTGACGCGCAGCGAGAGGTTGCTCTCGCGCACCACGAGTGTGTTCTTCAACCTGCTCTCGGCCTGTCGCACCGACGAGATGGAGGCCCTCTCGCAGAAGATGCAGCCCCTGCTCTCGGAGCACGCTTCGCGCATCGCGATGAACACACGCCTGTTTGAGCGCATCAAAGCCGTGCACGACGACCCCGGACGCCAGCTCACGCCGGAGGAGCAAAAACTGCTCGACGACGCCTACGAGGGCTTCACCCGCAGCGGCGCCCTGTTGCCCGAAGACCAAAAGAAAATACTGGCCGAGAAGCGCCGGAAACTGGGCATGCTCACGCTGCAGTTCTCGCAAAACGAGCTGCATGCCACCAACGCCTTCTCCCTGCATCTGACGACAGAGGACGAAGTCAGCGGACTGCCCGAAAGCGCCCTCGAGGCAGCGGCGATGGAGGCCAAGAGTCGCGGGCTGGAAGGATGGGTGGTGACACTCAAGGGCCCCTCCTACTCCGCCTTCCTCCAATACGCCGACAGGCGCGACCTCCGCGAGAAAGTCTATCGCGCTATGGCCACACTGTGCACCTCGGGCGAGTGGAACAACCTGGAGATTGTGCGCCAGATCGTCAACCTGCGCCGCGAAATAGCCGGGATGCTGGGCTTCAAATGCTACGCCGACTTTGCGCTGAAAGAGCGTATGGCCCAAGACACGGAACACGTGGACGCTCTGGTGGAGCAGCTGCTGGAGGCCTATATGCCCAAAGCCCGCGAGGAGGTCAAAGAGATAGAGGACTTCGCCCGCGAGGAGATGAAGGCCGGAGGCCGGGATTTCAAGCTGGAGCCCTGGGATCTCTCCTACTATAGCCACAAGCTGCGCAAGGCGCGCTACGACCTCGACTCTGAGATGCTGCGCCCATACTTCCCGCTCGACCGCGTGAAGGAGAGCGTCTTCTCTCTGGCCACACGGCTCTACGGCATCACCTTCACCGAAAACCCCGACATCGAGGTGTATCACCCCGACGTGAAAGCCTATGAGGTGAGAGACGCCGACGGAACGTTCCTGGCTGTGCTCTACGCCGACTTCTTCCCCCGCGACAACAAGCAGTCGGGCGCCTGGATGACAAGCTACCGCGAACAGTGGATCGACCTCGAAACGGGCAAAGACATACGGCCGCTCGTGAGCATCGTGCTCAACGTAACGAAACCCACGGAGACGAAGCCCGCGCTGCTCACGCTGGGCGAAGTGGAAACATTTCTCCACGAATTCGGCCACGCCCTGCACGGCATCTTCTCCAAGGTGCGCTTCGAAGGGCTCTCGTGCACCAATGTCTATTGGGACTTTGTCGAGCTGCCCTCGCAGTTCATGGAGAACTTCGTCATGGAGCCCGAATTCCTGCGCTCTCTGGGCCGTCACTTCCAGACCGGCGAGCCTCTGCCCGAAGAGTTTATCACGCGCATCATGAAGTCCAAGAACTTCATGGTGGCCTACGGCTGCATCAGACAGGTGTCGTTCATCCTGCTCGACATGGCCTATTATACTCTGCAGGAGCCTCTGAATGAGGACATTATTGCCTTTGAGACAAAAGCCTGGAGCCGCGCGTTGCTCTTCCCCCAGCTGCCGGGCAGTTGCATGTCGACCCGCTTCGGCCACATCATGTCGGGCGGATATGCCGCCGGATACTATTCCTATAAATGGGCCGAAGTGCTGGATGCCGACGCCTTCAGCGTGTTCCAGAAAGAGGGCATCTTCAACCCGGAGACGGCGCGCCGCTTCCGCGACTGCATCCTCTCGCGCGGCGGCACGGAACACCTGATGACCCTCTACAAACGCTTCCGCGGCGGAGAGCCCACCATCGAAGCGCTGCTGCGCCGCAACGGCATCACGACAACATCCGAAAAACAACCGAAAAACAATGGATAAGAAACAACTGGATCTCGACCATCGCTACATCAAGATGGCGCACATCTGGAGCGAAAACTCCTACTGCACCCGTCGCCAGGTGGGCGCGCTGATCGTCAAGGACAAGATGATCATCTCCGACGGCTACAACGGCACGCCGACAGGTTTCCCCAACGTGTGTGAGGACGACAACAACGTGTCGCTGCCCTACGTATTGCATGCCGAAGCCAACGCCATCACGAAGATTGCACGCTCGGGCAACAACAGCGACGGCGCCACCCTCTACGTGACCGACTCGCCCTGCATCGAATGCGCCAAGCTCATCATCCAGTCGGGCATTCGCCGTGTGGTCTACGACCGCGAATACCGTCTGACCGACGGCGTGAATCTGCTCCGCCAGGCCGGAATAGAAGTGCTTCATCTTAAATAAAATACAGCGTTTTGGTAAACTATCCCTCAAAACTGCTGGAAAAGGCCGTAGAAGAAGTCTCGCGCCTGCCGGGCATCGGACGAAGGAGTGCGATGCGCCTGGTGTTGCACCTGCTGCGTCAGGAGAAAGAGCAGACGCTGGCTCTGGCCGAAGCGCTGGCCACGCTGCGCTCCGAGGTGCACTACTGCCGCGAGTGTCACAACATCTCCGACAGCGATCTGTGCGAGGTGTGTGCCAATCCGCGTCGCGACCACGCGATGGTGTGCGTCGTGCAAACCATCGAAGACGTGATGGCCATCGAAGCCACGCAGATGTACCGCGGCGTGTATCACGTGCTCGGCGGCGTCATCTCGCCCATCGACGGCATCGGTCCGCGCGATCTGGAAATCGAGTCGCTCATGCAGCGCATCCGCCGGGACAACATCCGCGAAATCATCCTGGCCCTCTCGCCCACAATGGAAGGCGACACCACCGGCTTCTACATCTACCGCCAGATACAGGCGCTAATGCCTTCCGCCGGCGAAGAGATTCAGGACAGCGTGGAAGGCGTCCACCGGCCGATGCCGAAAGTGACGGTCTTGGCTCGCGGCATCGCACAGAACGACGAGCTGCAATACACCGACGAAGTGACGCTGGGACGCGCTTTGGCCGGACGTACGGAAATGAAATAATTCAACAAAGAAAAAGAAAACAGAAAAATGGCTCCCGAAAGCTTATACAACGGACAGATTGTGCTTTGCGTCCTGTCCTTCATCGTGCTCTATTGGAACATCTCCCGCAACAAAGGACCGCTCTGGGTGATTCCCGTGGTGTGTGTGCTCCACGCCGCCTGGTGGTGGCTCACCGGCGACGAATCGCTCGTGTGGTTTATCGCGATTCTTCTTGTGGGCTTTGTGTATCGTCTGTGGGGGCGCTGGGGAAAGAAGTCCCGGAATGAAGAACCTCAAGAGCCTTCAGCACCGTCGCATCCGTGAGGTTGACGTACTCCTGAAAAGCCTCCACGTCGAGCATGTTGTAGATGATGCTGGAGAGGATGTTCTTCTCGAAAAGACGGGCGCTCGTGCGCAACATGAGATTGCGGCGCGCCAGACCGTGAGAGGCGGCGTATGAAGCAAAGCGCTCCAACAAATCCTGCTTCTTGAGATAAGCGGCCAACTCGCCGGATGACTTGTAGCGGCGTAGCAGCGGACGGTTCTGGTCTGTGAAGTCGTAACAGAACTGACGCACCAGGCCCAGATACAGCGCTTCCTTATAATATGAGGTGACACCGGTGGTGTCTTCGCCCACGAAGATGTCGGGCATGATGCCGCCTCCGCCATACACCTTGCGGCCGAGAGAAGTCTCATAGGCCTTGCCGTCCTGGTGGATGCTGTCTTCGGAGAAATACTCGCCGCGCTCGTAGCGGGCAATGAGGTCATTCTCGTAATCTTCACCCTTGCCGCTCTCGTAGGGCTTCTGGATGCAGCGGCCCGAAGGCGTGTAGTAGCGCGCCACCGTAAGACGCACGATGCTGCCGTCGCGGAACTCCATCGGCTGCTGTACAAGGCCCTTGCCGAAAGTGCGGCGTCCGACGATGGTGCCGCGGTCGTTGTCCTGAATGGCACCGGCGAAAATCTCAGAAGCTGAAGCGCTCATCTCGTCGGTCAACACCACGAGAGGCAGCTTGCTGAACGAGCCGCGTCCGTCGCTGTAGTAATCTTCGCGCGGAGACCGGCGACCCTCGGTGTAAACCACCAGGCAGTCTTCGGGCAGAAACTCGTTGACCATCTGGATGGCGACGTGCATGTAGCCGCCGCGATTGCCGCGCAGGTCGAGCACCAGACCCTTCATGCCTGAGACCGAGAGCGCAGCCATCGCCGTGAGGAATTCACCGAAAGTCTGCTCGCCGAAATTCTTCACATGGATATAGCCCACCGTCTCGTCGATCATATACGCCACGTCGACACTCACCACGGGAATGTCGCCGCGCACGACGGCAAAGCTGCGCAGATTCTTCTGCCCGGGACGCATCACCTTCAGACGCACCGTAGTGCCCTTCTCGCCTTTGAGGTGGCGCATCACTTCCGTCTGTTCCATCTTCACCAGCGAGACGCCGTCGGCGGAGATGATGCGGTCGCCGCTCACCAGACCCACCTTCTCGGCAGGCCCGCCCTTGATGACACTCATCACGTTGACGGTGTCCTTAATCATGCTGAACGTGATGCCGACACCGGAGAAGGACCCCTTGAGATCCTGCGTCTCAGCCTCAGCATCTTTGGCGGGAATGTAGGCCGAATGAGGATCGAGCTCCGAGAGAATCAAAGGCATGGACTCCTCCACGATTTCCGACATATCCACGGTGTCCACATAGTTGTTGTCCACCAGCTGCAGGAGGTAGTTGAGTTTGTTGCTTCCCGTGTTGATGATGTTCAGGCGATTGCCCATGAAATGGGAGGCATAGAACGTCCCGATGAGGATGCCCACCACCATCGCCACGACGAGAAATATCGGTGTCAGATTTCTGTTGTTCATCGTTTTGCTTTACAGTGCACCTTTGGACGAAGGCAGGTTGAAGTGTTCGATGTCGCGCTTGACGGCCATCTTGAGCGCACGGGCCAGAGCCTTGAAGATGCCTTCGATCTTGTGGTGTTCGTTGTCGCCCTCCGCCTTGACGTTGAGGTTCATGCGGGCCGCGTCGGACAGACTCTTGAAGAAGTGCAGGAACATCTCCGTGGGCATCTCTCCCACTTTCTCGCGCTTGAACTCTGCGTCCCATACAAGCCAGGGACGGCCGCCGAAGTCGAGCGCCACCTGACAGAGACAGTCGTCCATCGGCAGGCAGTAGCCGTAGCGCTCGATGCCGCGCTTGTCGCCCAGAGCCTTCAGGAGACATTCACCAAGAGCCAGTCCCGTGTCTTCAATCGTGTGGTGCTCATCCACATGAAGGTCGCCCATGCAGCGTATCATGAGGTCTATGTTGCCGTGCTTGGCTATCTGCTCCAGCATGTGGTCGAAGAAGCCGAGGCCCGTTTGGATGTCGGCACGACCTTCTCCGTCGAGACAGAGCTCCACGGTGATGTCGGTCTCTTTGGTGCGGCGCACGACGGAGGCTTTGCGGTCGCCGGCAAAGACGATTTCCGCCACTTTCTTCCAGTCGGGGAAAAGGTACTGACAGCCCAAATTCTCCGCCAACTTGCGGTCGTTCTCCCTGTCGCCGATGACGAAACTGCCGGCAAGATCCACTTCGGGGTTGCCGATGTAGTCCGTCAGCATTCCGGTGCCGGGCTTGCGCGTCGGCAGGTTGTCCTCGGGGAAAGAGCGGTCGATGCGGATATCATCAAACGTGACGCCCTCGCCTTGGAGTATCTCCAGCATCAGATTCTGTGTGGGCCAAAAGTCTTTCTCGGGATACGACGCCGTGCCCAGTCCGTCCTGATTGGAAACCATGACCAGCTCGTAGTCGGTGTGGCGGCGGATGAACGACAGGGCTCCGATGGCGCCTTCGACGAAGTGGAACTTCTCGTAGCTGTCGATCTGCTCGTCCTCAGGCTCACGGAGGATGGTGCCGTCGCGGTCGATGAACAATATTTTTCTCATATCACTCAGAATGAGCGCAGTGCGCCCAACACTTCATTGTTTTCTTCCTTGCTGCCGATGGTGATACGCAGACAGTTGCCGCAGAGCTGCACGTTGTTGCGGTTGCGCACGACGATGCCGCGATCCACCAGATAGTTGTAAATGCGGACGGCGTCCGTCACCTTCACCAGAACGAAATTGGCGTCAGTGGGATACACCTTCACCACACACCTCACTTCCTTGAGGGCGGGCACCACGATTTCCCTCTCACGCTTCACGTCGTTGGTCCAGCGCTGAACCTTCTCGCCGTTGCGGAGCAGCTCGAGTGCATATTGCTGCGTCAGCAGGTTGATGTTGTAGGGATACTTCACCTTGTTGAACAAGGCGATGATTTCGGACTGCGCGAAAGCGATGCCCAAACGCACCGAAGCGCTGGCCCAGGCCTTGGAGAAGGTGTTGAGCACAATCAGGCGGGGATACAGCCTTACCAATTCGCGAAGCGAACGCAAAGAGGAGAAGTCGATATAGGCCTCGTCCACCACAAGGATGCCGGGGAATTCGTCCAGGAGGCGTTTTACCTCCTTGCGGTCCATATCGTTGCCGGTGGGGTTGTTGGGCGAACAGATCCACATCACCTTGGTGTGGTCGTCCGCAGCCGAGAGCATGGCGTCGGCGTGCAGCCGGAAATTCTCGTCGAGGAGCACCTTGCGGTATTCCACATCGTTGATGTTGGCGCACACCTCATACATGCCGTAGCTCGGCGCCATAGCCACCACATTGTCCACACGGGGCTCGCAGAACACGCGATAGACCAGGTCGATGGCTTCGTCGGAACCGTTGCCCAGGAAAATCTCGTCGGGATGCACGTTCTTGATGGGTGCCAGCAGGGACTTGATTTCTTCCTGCAGAGGATCGGGATAACGGTTGTAGCCCGTGTTGAAAGGACTCTCGTTGGCATCCACGAAGACGTGGGCCTCTCTGCCGCGAAACTCGTCGCGGGCACAGCTGTAGGGCTGCAGCGCCCTGATATTTTTTCTTACAAGCTCTTGCATCTCAGTGTCATTGCGTTTTTGTGTGCTTCCAGTCCTTCGGCTTCGGCCATTGCCTCCACGGCGGGTCCGATGGCACGGATGCCCTCCGGAGTCAGTTTCTGGAAGGTCACTTTTCTCATATACGAATCCAGGTTCACGCCGCTGTAGGCTTTGGCGTAACCGCTTGTGGGCAGGGTGTGATTGGTACCGCTGGCGTAGTCGCCCGCACTCTCCGAGGCCCAGTGCCCGATGAACACACTGCCGGCGTTCACCACCTTCTCGGCCCACTTGTCAGCCTCGTCCATAGCCAGGATGAGGTGCTCGGGAGCATATTCGTTGCAAAGCTGCATGGCCTCGTCGATGCTGTTCACCACGAGGATGGCGCTGTTCTCCAGAGCTTTGGCGGCAATCTCTTTTCGGGGCAGCTGCGCCAACTGGCGGTCCACCTCTTCGCTCACCCTCTTGGCCACCTCCATGGAGTCGGTGAAGAGCACACTCTGCGAATCGGGTCCGTGCTCCGCCTGGGAAAGCAGGTCGGCAGCCACAAATTCAACGTGACAACTCCGGTCGGCAACGACGGCCACTTCGGAGGGACCTGCGGGCATGTCGATGGCCACACCCTCCTGGCTGACGGTCATCTTGGCGCACATCACGAACTGATTGCCCGGTCCGAAAATCTTGCTCACGCGGGGCACCGATTCCGTACCGTAGGCCATGGCACCGATTGCCTGCACGCCGCCCAACTTGTAGATGGCGTTCACACCGGCCACACGGGCTGCAACCAGCACGGCGGGGTTCACCTTGCCGTCACGCTGGGGAGGCGTACACAGGACGATGTCGCGACATCCTGCGATCTTGGCCGGCGTGGCGAGCATCAACACGGTGGAGAAGAGCGGCGCCGAACCTCCGGGGATATACAGCCCCACCTTTTCGATGGCTACGGCTTTCTGCCAGCACTCCACCCCGTCGGTCACACGGATGTGACGGCCCTCGAACTGCTGCGAGCGATGGAAGGCTTCGATGTTGCGGTGCGCCAGCACGATGGCCTCCTTGAGGGCGGCGTCCACCAGCCTCTCGGCTTCGTCCATCTCTTCGGGCGTCACGGCCAGCCGGGAGAGACGCACCTTGTCGAACTTCTCCTCATACTCTTTCAGGGCTTCGTCGCCGCGCTTCTTCACATCGTCGAGCACGGCACGCACCACGTCTTCCAATTCGGCCACACTCTTGCGGGGCCTTTCGGGAATCCTGTTATCGGTGATTATGCGGATCATCTTTTTACAATATCATCTTTTCGATGGGCATCACGAGAATGCCCTGTGCACCCAGTTCCTTGAGCTTCGAGATGCAGTCCCAGAAGGTCTTCTCATCGATCACCGTGTGCACGCTGCTCCACCCTTCCGTGGCCAGAGGCATCACCGTGGGCGCCTTCGTTCCGGGCAACACGCGGCAGATGTCGTCGAGCGCCTCGGTGGGCACGTTCATCATCACGTATTTCTTGTCTTCGGCCTGCTTTACGGCTTCGATGCGGAAGAGCAGCTCGTCGAGCGTGGCCTTCTTCTCTGCGGATAGACCCTTGGTGGCAATCAGCAGCGCTTCGCTCTTCATCACCACCTCCACTTCGCTCAGGTTGTTGCTCACCAGCGTGCTGCCGCTGGAGACGATGTCGAAGATGCAGTCGGCCAGACCGATGCCCGGGCTGATTTCCACGCTACCTGTGATGACGTGCACCTGAGCGTTGACTTTGTTCTTCGCCAGAAAACGTTTCAGTATGTTGGGATACGATGTGGCAATCTTCTTGCCCTCAAACCATCTCACGCCGGGATAAGCCACCACCTTGGGGATGGCCAGTGACAGACGGCACTTGGAGAAGCCCAGCGGACGCACGACGTCGGCGTCCTCGCCGCGCTCCTCAAACTCGTTCTGACCCACGATGCCGAGATCGGCCACACCGGTGGCCACACACTGCGGAATGTCATCGTCTCTCAGGTAGAGGATTTCTATGGGAAAATTGGGACTCTCCACCAACAGCGTGCGCTTCGACGAGGGCACCTTGATGCCGGCCTCAGCCAGCAACGCCATTGTGTCTTCAAAGAGACGTCCTTTGCTCTGTACTGCTATTCTCAGCATATCTTTCTTGTTTTATTTAAAATAATTCGTGCGCAAAATTACGACAATTTTGTGAAACAAAAGAAAAAGCCTGCCGACTTTTTTCGTCTGACAGGCTTGATTTGACGCCGGAGGGCGCGGATTAATACTTGTGGAAGTCGTATTTACGTCTCATTTCCTCCTTACGCTCGTCGCTCAGACGGGCGAAATAGCTCCGCCATCCGGGACAGTAGTTGATATGCCAGCGCCAGAAACGGCCCAGCAACGAATCGGGTTTCTTGTCGTAATGCGCCCGGAACTTGCAATTCTCACAAACGTGTGCCATATACTCTAAACTATAAACTTTATACTATAAACTTTAAACTTTACCGAGCTCCTTCTCCAGGGCCTGCGCCAGCTGGTCGGGACAGGAGGTGCGCTTGGTGCCGCAACGCACGCCTTTCAGCTTTGCGATGGCGTCCTCGGCATGCATGCCTTCGAGCAACAGTCCGAGTCCCATCGTGTTGCCCGGACAGCCGCCGACGAAACGCACATTGTGCAGACGGTGCTCGTCGTCCATCTCAAAATTGATGAATTTGGAGCATACGCCCCATGTTTCAAAAGTGACTTGTTTCATTGTATCTTCCGTTTGTTATTTCATGATTTTCTCCGAGTGAACGCTGCCGTCCGACCATTCCGTCTGTCGGATATACAGGCCTTCGCGGGGAGGCTGACGCAGCTCTGCGCCCTGCAGGTTGAAGTAACGCACCCGCGTGACGCCCGTGCCGCTTCCTTTAATGCTCTGCACGCCCGTGGGAGGCAGGTCGGATTCGTACTCCGTCTCCTCGATGACCCAGCGCAGACGCGTGCGGTCGGCCGACAAGGCAAAGAACTCTATCGGTCCGCCCGAAGCATCGACGGCATTGCCCACGTTGAAGAGCCGGTTGCGACCTGTGTCGGCGTACATGAAGAAGGCCTTCTTGCCGTTGTCGTCCTTGGAGTAGTAAGGATAAATGCTCACCGGCTCTGCGGACAGCGTGCGCTCGATGCGCATGTAAGTGCCGTAGCGCAGACTGCGCACATAGACATAGCCGGGCTCATCTGCTTCTTCAAACACCCACAGCGCGTTGTCCCTCTTATATATATTATCTTTATTGCCGCTGTTGAAGTCGCTCTCCGAGTGTCCGATGCGGTAGCACAGTGAATCGCGTTTGCCATCGGCCGACTTAAGTGCATAAAGGTAACGGCGGGCTGTCGTGGGCGCGGCCGTTGCGGTGCCGTCGCCGGAAGCAACGCCGTAACTGTAGATGTTGTAGGCCAAATCCGTTGAGAATCCCTCGAATGTGCGTATCTGCTGGCTCTTGAATTGCGTCACGGCTCCGTTGATAGCCTCCGTCTGAGCGTCGACATCCTCCTGCTCCGTCTGTCCGTCAATGCCCTCGGCAAACACCTCGGCCGCAGCCACCACATTCATGAGCGCATTAAGCGCCGATGTGGGATAGCCGCCGGTGACGTCGGTTTGAGCGCTGTTGGCCAGATCTCTTGCCTGCTCCAGCGTTTCGTTGAAGCGTGTGAGAAACAGCTTTACACGTGAGGCATCCACTTCGGCAAAGGTGAACACCATATCGGCGCGGTCAAAAGTTCCGGAGCCCCAAAACCAATCATCCACGAAACCGCGAGCACGAATCTGCTGATTGCTGGCAGCGGCACTGTTGATACGATATACCGAAACACCGCCGTAGAGACCCGACTGTGCCGGCTGCTGGTCGCCTGTGTAGTTTATGGTAAGTGTTGTTGCCGATTCCGACATACCGATACGGTCGGCACCGTCAATGCTGGCATTGCGTGCAGCGATATATTTCTTGTTGCCGTAATTGCGAATAGTCACGCCGCCCTCCACCGGTGTAATCACCCACATCAGATAGGGGTCGTCCCAGGTGAAACTCTCGGTCGAGCCAAGTGTACCGTTGCTGTTGAAGGCGAGATATTTCGGCGTGCCCTGAAAAGTGGTGCCACTGTTATATGGAATGGTGGCATAACTGATGATGCGGTAGAACTTTCCTTCCCTGGGCGTAAAAGGATTCGTGCCGGGCAAAGTGCCTCCGGCGGGTCTCATATATTCGTCGTTCACGGCCGCCACGGGAGTATAGAGCGACTCCGCGCCGTCCTCTCCCAAAGCTTTCATCCGGAAATAATAAATCTTGTCGGCCGTCAGTCCCGATACGAGGGTCTGCTGCATCTCGACGGAAATCCGGCGCAACACAGTGAAGTTCTTACCGTCTTCCGACTGCTCCAGCACAAGCCCCGTCACACCTTCCGCATCACCCAGAGTCCATGAGAGTTTGACTAAGGTGGGCGACACCAGCTCGGCCTTGAAATTAAGGGGCGGCATGATGTAGGCGCTCTTCTGGGCCAGGCTGTTGACGTAGTGCTCGATGTTGGTGTAGCCGCCGCCGATGGTGTAGAGATTGGCGTCGTTAACCTTGGGGTTGAGACCATTGGCACTCTCCCACTCGTCCGCCATGCCGTCGTTGTCGCCATCGGCGGGTCTGGGACCGTTGGCCACGGTGCCGATGCCGCCCACATTGTCTTCATTGGCAATGAACGAACCTTTGGTGCCGAGCGAAGTCAGATGCTCGAGAATACGCTTGTCGTGAACGTCTCTAACGCGCGATGCGCCTACATGATCCACGATGTGGTAATAAGCGTTCTCTGCCGACTCCACATTCATCGGATGTGTGGTCACGAAGTTGGGACTGGACATCGGCGTGGCGTTGTGGTGGTCGGTGATGAGCGTGCCGTTGAGCACACCGTCGCGGTTGCCGTCGAAATAGTTGCCGCTGCTGTAGAGGTGATCGGTAGCCGTCCAGTCGTCGAAATATTTGGCCGAACCGTCCGGGCCTGCGATGAAGTAGTTGTTCATCACGTCCTGATAGTTGTCAGCCGCCGAGTGTCCGCCGATGATGCCCATGCCATAGTTGTACACCACGTTGTTGTAGTACTGCAGGAGCACTTCATCTTCGGGTTGCGGCTCTTGTTGTTGGCCCACAGGCAATGGTGTATGGTCCAGTTGCGCGTGCCGTCGGTGATGGAGCCGAAGCGCTGGGGCTCGATGCCCTCACTGTTGATGCAATACTGCCAGGTGATGTTGTTGGCATCCTTGATGTGCACGTTGTCCCACGGACCCCACGACACGGAACAGTGGTCCATAATGAGGTTCTGGCAACCGTCGAGCGTCAGGGTGCATTTGCTGCTGTTCACGCTCTTGCCGCCGCGCATACGGATGTAGCGTATGATGACATTCTTGGCATTCGAGGCAATCACGCGACCGCCGTAGATGGTGATGCCCTCGCCCGGAGCCGTCTGTCCGGCGATGGTGACATTGCTGGCAATAGTGATGCTCTTGCCGGTGATGTCAATCACACCGCCCACGTCAAACACGACGAAACGCCCCGACTGACTCACGGCATCGGCCAGAGATCCTGTGCCGGCAGCGTTCAGATTCGTCACGTGGACCACCTGGCCTCCACGACCTCCGGTGGCGTATGCGCCGTAGCCTTCCGCACCGGGAAAAGCCAACTGCTGAGCTTGCAGTGTGAACACACATACGGATATCCACAGAGAAAAAAGTTGTCTTTTCATTGCAATATCTCTTTTACATTTATTGATTTGTTGCAAATTTACAACTTATTTTTTCATTCCTTCCATGTTTCAGCAGAAAAAATACTATATTTGCAATATAATTGCATTAAAGCACTGACAAACACTATGAAAGTACTCCTCATCAATGGCAGTCCGCACGAAAACGGCAACACATTCCTGGCACTCAGCGAAGTGGCACAGGCGCTCAACCGCGAAGACATCCGGACGGACATCATCTCCATCGGCAAACAACCCTCTCAGGGCTGCATAGCCTGCGGATGGTGCGGCCGCACGGGCCGATGCACCTACAGCGACGAGTTGTACTTCCGTCTGTGGCGCAGCATCAAGGACGGCATCGACGGTCTGGTCATCGGCTCGCCGGTCTTCTACGGCGGACCCAACGGCGCCCTCTGTGCCCTGCTCGACCGCCTCTTCTACTCCATGCGCCACACACTGGCCTACAAGCCCGGAGCCAGCGTCGTCGTGTGTCGCCGCGAAGGCGCCTCGTCGGCCTTCGACCGTCTGAACAAGTATTTCACGATGAACAACATGCCGCTGGTGCCCTCGCAAAACTGGAACACGGTGTACGGCAGTGCCGCCGGTCAGGCCGCTCTTGACGAAGAGGGCATGCAGACGATGCGCACTCTGGGGCAAAACATGGCCTGGATGCTGCGCCGTCTCGCCGTGGAGGAACAGGGACATCCCACAGCGGAACGTCCCGTCTGGACCGACTTCATCCGATGAGCCCCCTTCGGAGGACGTCCGTAAAAAAACGAAAAGAAATCACTCAATTCAGCCATCTGCTCGACATCGAACTGATGGGAAAAGGCTATCTCACCAACTTCGTCTTCTGCGTCCTGGGCGCAGTGGTGGTGTTGTGGATTTGGAAGAAGATTTTCGACTGAGCCGCGCCAAGATTTACATTCAGAGACTTCTCAGACTGTCATCAGACTGTTCTCAGAGGCTTTAAATTTGGTTTTTATCGCCGCGTTTCAGGGCGTTTGGGGCGAATTCGGGCCAATACTAAGTTAATCATAGATGCGGCAATGCATCTCATGATCATCCATATAACAGGGATGTACGGGACCGAATCCGTGACCGAACTCATACTCCGCACCCAAACGGATGGCGCGGTCGATAAACTCTTCTCCTTTGGCCACGGCTTCGCCCAAAGTATAGCGTTTCGCCACATAGGTGGCAATGGCCGAGGAGAAGCTGTCGCCCGTTCCGTTGACGTTGTTGGTAGGAATGCGCTCTTTGGGGTAGCGCACCACCTCATCGGTCTGCCTGTTATAGAACAGGTCCACCAGCCCGTCGCCCTCCTCTATGCTCTTGATGATGACCGAACAGCCGTACTCGCCCAAAGCTCTGGCTTCACGGTCGCCCAGTTCGGAGGCGCCGAGCAGGACACGGGCTTCATGATGGTTGGGCGTGATAAGTGTGGCCTGCGGGAAAAGCAGATTCTTGTAGGCCTCAATGTTGACATCCGGCACCAGTTTCACGCCTTTGGAATTGACAATCACCGGGTCGATAATTTTGGGGATGGCCGGATAGTCTCTAAGCTTGGCGGCAACGCCTTCGATAATATCCAGCGAGGGTAACACGCCGGTCTTGATGCATCCGGCACCGATGTCGGAGAGGAACGATTCCGTTTGGCTGACCACCAAATCGACGGGCAGCGGTGTGATGCTTTTGACGCAGGTGGTGTCTTCATCCACAATGCCGGTGAGGGCACAGGCTGCATAGCCGCCACACGCCGTAATCGCCTTGATATCAGCTTGCATGCCGGCGCTACCTAAAGGTTCGCTTCCGGCAATAAGGAATACTATGTTGAGCTGACGCTTCACTTCACGCAGACCTTTGAGGCAAGACTTTTACACTTGTCGCGCAAAGCATCCTGAGAGGCGTCGAGCGTGTCCCAACAAACAACAACGCCCATACGACGGCCCACGTGGGCTTCGGGCTTGCCGAAGATGCGCAGATAGGTGCGCTCGGCGGCACACACGTCGTTCATGCCGCTGTAGTCGGGCGACTTGGTTTCCACGCCGGAGAGGATCACAGCAGAGGCGCCCTGGCGCTCCTGGGTGATTTCGGGAATGGGCAGCCCGAGCACAGCTCGACAGTGAAGCTCAAACTCGGAGAGATTCTGCGTGCCGGCCAGCGTCACCATACCGGTGTCGTGAGGACGGGGGCTCAGCTCACTGAAGAGTACGCCCTGCTTCTCGCTGACGAAGAACTCCACGCCCCAGATGCCGGCGCCTGTCAAAGCACGCGTCACCTTGTCTGCCATTTCCTGAGCGGCCTTCAGATGCTCGGGCTTCATGGCACGGGGCTGGAAACTCTCGCGGTAGTCGCCACCCTTCTGCACGTGACCGATGGGGGCACAGAAGAGCGTCGGTCCGTGTTGCTGCGTCACGGTGAGCAGGGTAATCTCGTAGTCGAAGGGAATGAACTCCTCGACGATCACCTCCATGATATCTCCGCGTGCTCCCGCACAGGCGGCGTCCCAGGCGGCTTTAAGCTCATCGACGCTGTCCACTTTACTCTGGCCGTGACCCGACGATGACATGAGGGGCTTGATGATGCAGGGGAAGCCGATGACATCGGCTGCAGCCTGCAGCTCCTCGAAGCTCTTGGCATAGCGGTAGCCGGCGGTCTTGAGCCCCAACTCTTTGGCTGCCAGTTCGCGGATGGACTTGCGGTTCATCGTGAAGTTGACAGCACGCGCCGAGGGCACCACCTGGATACCCATCTTCTCACAGTCGTAGAGGCGCTCCGTGCGGATGGCTTCCACTTCGGGCACGATGATGTCGGGCTTCACCTCCTCCACGGTGCGCATGAGGGCCTCGCCGTCCAACATGCTGAACACGCGTCGCTCGTCGGCCACCTGCATGGCCGGTGCGTTGTCGTAGCGGTCGCAGGCCACCACATACTGGCCCTTGCGCTTACAAGCGATGACGAACTCCTTGCCTAATTCTCCGGAACCTAACAGCAGAATCTTTTTCATTGTTTATTTGATGTTTTTTTGATGATCTTGTCGTTTTCCTGCGCCTCAAAGAAGTGCACGTCTTTCAGGGCGTCGGGCATATATTGCTGCTCCACCCAATGACCGGGATAGTCGTGGGGATACTTGTAGCCTTTGGCATAGCCCAAATCCTTCATCGTGCGCGTCGGGGCGTTGCGCAGATGCAGCGGCACGGGCAAGTTGCCCGTCTCCTGCACTTTTGCGACAGCCTGGTTGATGCCCATATAGGCGGAACTGGATTTGGGCGATGTGGCCAAATACACCGTTGCTTCGGCCAGAGGGATGCGCCCTTCCGGCCAGCCTATCTTTTGGCAGGCGTCGAAGGCGGCGTTGGCCAGCAACAGGGCATTGGGATTGGCCAGACCGATGTCTTCCGAAGCGGAGATGACCAGACGGCGTGCGATAAAATTGGGGTCTTCCCCACCCTCTATCATGCGGGCCAGCCAGTAGAGCGCCGCGTCCGGATCGGAGCCACGAATGCTCTTGATGAAGGCGGAAATGATGTCATAGTGCATCTCCCCGTCCTTGTCAAAGGCCAGGGGATTTTGCTGCAGCAGTCCCGTAATGGCTTCGTCGGTGACTTTGAGACAGTCGCTGTTGTACACCAGGTCGAGGATGTTGAGCAGCTTGCGTGCATCGCCGCCGCTGAAGCGCAGCAGCGCTGCCGTCTCTTCCAACACGATGTTTTTCTCCTTGAGATAAACGTCCTCCTTCAAGCTGCGCTCGGCCAGCGACAACAGATCGGCGTCTTCCAGAGGCTTCAGCACGTAGAGCTGACAGCGCGAGAGCAGCGGCCGGATCACCTCAAAAGATGGATTCTCCGTCGTGGCGCCGATGAGCGTCACCACCCCCTGCTCCACAGCCCCCAGGAGCGAGTCCTGCTGCGACTTGGAGAAGCGGTGTATCTCGTCGATGAAGAGGATGGGCGTCTTCGTGTCGAAGAAGTTCTCGCCGCGGGCCTTCTCGATGACATCGCGCACGTCCTTCACGCCGGAGGTCACGGCCGAAAGCGTATAGAAGGGCACGTCAAGCTGATGGGCGATCACCATTGCCAGCGTCGTTTTACCCACGCCTGGAGGCCCCCAAAGGATGAAGGAAGAGATGCGTCCGCTCTCTATCATGCGGCGCAAGACGGCGCCTTCACCGACCAGATGCTTCTGTCCGATGTAGTCGTCGAGCGAACGGGGGCGCATTCTTTCTGCAAGCGGCTGCATAATCTGTGCGCAAAAGTACGAAATAATTCCGAAAAAAACAAATCACAGGTCGCGCTTTCACTTTTTTTTTGTACTTTTGCGGGCGAAAACAAAAGATTTATACTGAACAGAATATGGAGGACGCAAAAGAAAGTCTCAATTTCATAGAAAAAAGGATTAAGGAGGATTTGGCCAACGGTCGCAACGGCGGCAGACTGCAGACCCGTTTCCCACCCGAGCCCAACGGCTACCTGCACATCGGCCACGCCAAAGCCATCGCCATGGACTTCGGCGCCGCCCGCAAGTTCGGCGGCACGTGCAACCTGCGCATGGACGATACCAATCCCCAGAAGGAGGACATGGAGTATGTTCGCGCCATCGAGAAGGACATCCAGTGGCTCGGTTTCAAGTGGGGCAAGGAGGTTTATGCTTCCGACTATTTCCAGGATCTTTGGGACTTTGCCGAATGGTGCATCCTGCAGGGCCGCGCCTATGTTGACGAGCAGACCTCCGAAGAGATTGCCGCCCAGAAAGGCACCCCGACGGAGCCCGGACAGAATTCGCCCTACCGCGACCGTCCCGCCGAGGAGAGCCTGCGCCTTTTCCGTGAGATGAACTCCGGCAATGTGGCTCCCGGCAAAATGATCCTGCGCGCCAAGATCGACATGGCTTCGCCCAACATGCACTTCCGCGACCCCATCATGTATCGCGTGCTTAACATGCCCCACTGGCGCACGGGCAGCAAGTGGAACGCCTATCCCATGTACGACTTCACCCACGGCCAGAGCGACTATCTCGAGGGTGTCACCCACTCCATCTGCACTTTGGAGTTTGTGCCCCACCACGAGCTCTACGACCTCTTCGTCACCTGGATCAAGGAGTGGCGCGGCGACGGGGGCGACATCGAGGACAACCGTCCCCGCCAGTTTGAGTTCAACAAACTGAACCTCAACTACACCCTCATGTCTAAGCGCAACCTCCTGATTCTCACCAACGAGGGCGTGGTCAACGGTTGGGATGACCCCCGCATGCCGACAATCTGCGGCATCCGCCGTCGCGGCTATTCGCCTGAGGGTGTGCTCAACTTTATCGACAAGATCGGTTACACCACCTACGACGCCCTCAACGACATCAAGCTCCTGGAGGCTGCCGTGCGCGAAGATCTCAACCTGAGGGCCACCCGCGTGAGCGCCGTCATCGACCCCGTCAAACTCGTCATCACCAACTACCCCGAAGGTCAGGTGGAAGAGCTCACGGCCGTCAACAATCCCGAGGATCCTGAGAGCGGCACCCACACGATCCGTTTCTCCCGCGAACTGTTCATCGAGCGCGAGGATTTCATGGAGGACGGCGGCAAGAAATTCCTCCGTCTGGGTCCCGGCAAGGAGGTGCGCCTCAAGAACGCCTACATCATCAAGTGCAACGAGGATCCCGCCAAATGCATTAAGAAGGACGCCGACGGCAACATCGTGGAGATCTACGCGGAATACGATCCCGAATCGCGCAGCGGCATGCCCGGCGCCGACCGCAAGATCAAGGGCAAGACACTCCACTGGCTCTCCGCGCCCCACGCCGTTCCCTGCGAGGTGCGTGAATACGAGCGCCTCTGGCAGTGCGAGAATCCCCGCGATGCCATCAAGCAGTATGAGGACGAACACGGCGTGCGCGGCATCGAGGCCATGCGCCCCTTCCTCAACCCCGATTCGCTGAAGATCAACAAGAACGCCTACGTGGAGGAATATGCCGCCACGTTGCCTGCACTCTCCTATCTGCAGTTCCAGCGCATCGGCTACTACAACGTCGATCCCGACTCTGCACCCGGCCGTCCGGTCTTCAACAAGACCGTAGGCCTCAGGGACAGCAAATAAACCCATCAACCGACTCTAAGAGACCCGGAACATTGAAACAGGACGATTACTTCGACTCACAGGATTTCCGCGAACTGCTCCAGCAATATGAGGCAGCACGCCGGGGCGGACGCCGCATCTACATGGACGGCGACGATTTGGCCGACATTGCCGAATACTACATCAACAACCATCGCGACCGTGAGGCCGACACCGTGTTGGCTGAAGGTCTGCGCATGCATCCCGACAATCCCGAGCTGCTTTATCTGCGTGCGGAGCAGATTTTCGACCGCGGCCATGCAGAGGAGGCCTGTCAGGAGGCGCGCCGCATCCTCATGATGCACCCCGACCACACGCCCACCAAGGAGCTCTATCTGGAGATTCTTCTGGATCTGCAATACTGCACCGAGGCCGTCCATGTGGCCGAAGAGCTGCTCGACCGCGACGCCTACAACGCCGAGGTCTGGCACATGCTGGCCGATGCGCAGACGGCGCTCTACCACTACGACGCCGCTCTCGAGAGCGTGGAGTACGGTCTCTCCGTGAATCCCGGCGACGACGACCTGCTTCATGCCAAGGGCGTGGCTCTCATCCAGCTGGAGCGCTACAAGGAGGCCGACGAGGTCCTGGCGGAATATCTCCGCCGTCATCCCGAGGACGACCACGCGCTCTACAACCGCTCCATCGCCCTCACATGCCTCGAGCGTTACGAGGACGCCTCCGCCCTGCTCGACCACGCCACGATGGTCTCCAAGGGCCAGTCTTCGGAGCAGACACAGATTTATCTCCAGCAGGCCTACATCGAGGCCAAGATGGGTCATCGCAACGAGGCGCTCCTGGCACTCGATCTGGCCAAGGAGACAAAACAACTGTGCCCCCCGTCAGACGGGAGGCACGGCAGTGTGATGGAGGACGCCGACTACGAAAACATCAAGGCGCAGATCCTCGAGCTTTTACATTAAGCTATCAAAAGCGAAATCTTTGGCTGTGCGGTAGCCCATGCCCGTCATCACGGCCAACACTTCTCCGCTTTCGTTTTTCACCTTGATTTCCGAGCAGGGCAACTTGTGATGATTGACCGTTTCGTTGCATTCTGCCGTGATGGTTTCGCCCAATCCGGCGCTCTTAATATAAGAGATGTTGTTGCTCACGCCCACGGTCAGGATGCCGCGCGAGTTGCACACTGCGGCAAAAGTCAAATCGGCCAGTGTGAACATCACGCCGCCCTGACACATGCCGGCGGCGTTGAGATGACGCTCCTCCACTTTGAGCTCTGCACGGGCGTAACCCTCACGGATTTCCACCAGACGGCAGCCGATGTCCCAGGCGAAGCGGTCGTCGCGCGAAAGGCGCTCAAGCAAACTCATGCAGCCCCTTGGCTTTGATGATGGCGCCGGTCTTCTCCGTGTCCGAGGTGCGGAACACCAGGATGCCCTTGCCCGAAACGAGGAACGAATACATGTAGGAGATGCTGATGTCGGCCTCGGCGAAGATGGACATCACACGGGCGGCTTCTCCGGGCTTGTCTTCCAGCTCGATGGTGAACACGTCGGTGATGGTCACGGGTATCCCCTGCTCCTTCATCACCAGACACGCCTTCTCCGGCTGGTCGCAGATGACACGGTAAATGCCGAAGTCCTGCGTATCGGCCACGGTGGAGGCAATAATCTGGATGTCGGCCGCCTTGAGGGCATTCAGGATTTTGAGCAGCGTGCCGCTCTTATTCTCGAGAAAGATGGATAACTGCTTCATGGCTTCTTTTTTTTACTGATATACTTTACGTTTGTCAACCACACGGACGGCCTTGCCTTCGCTCACGGGCAGCGAGCCCTTGGAGACGAGGCGCACCTTGGGCTTCAGCAGGATTTCGTCTCCTATCTGATGACGGATTTCGCCCTCCAGAGCCCGCAGCTTGACGTAGTCGTCGGTACTTTCGTTCACTTCCACCTCCACGGTCATCTGGTCGTTGTTGTCCTCGGTGGTCAGCGTGATAAGATAGTTGGCTCCCACTTCGGGGAACTTCATCAATATCTTCTCAATCTGTATGGGGAAGATATTTACGCCGCGCAACACAATCATGTCATCGCTGCGTCCCTTCATGCGGTCCAGGCGCACATGGTTGCGTCCGCAGGGACAAGTACGCCCGAGTACGCGGGTGAGGTCGCGCGTGCGATACCTTATCAAAGGCATAGCCTCGCGACGGAGGCTGGTCAGCACCAGTTCGCCAATTTCGCCGTCAGGCATGGGCTCAAGCGTCTCGGGATCCACAATTTCCACGATGTAGTAGTCTTCCCAAAAGTGCAGTCCGTTCTGCTCCTGACATTCGAAGCCGACACCGGGACCGCACATCTCCGACATGCCGAAACTGTTGTAGGCCTTCACGCCGAACATCTTCTCAATACGCTGACGCTGCTCCTCGGAGTGAGGCTCAGCACCTATGGCAAATACACGCAGTTTGGTATCTTTCTTGGGGTCCACGCCCTGCTCCTGCATCACCTCGTAGAGGCGGTTAAGATAACTGGGTATGGCGTGAATGGCCGTGGTGCCGAAGTCCTTGATGAACTTAATCTGACGCAGTGAGTTGCCGGCAGCAGCAGGCACGGTGAGCATGCCCAAACGCTCGGCGCCGTACTGGAAGCCAAGGCCGCCGGTAAACATGCCGTAGCCCGATGAGTTCTGGAAGATGTCGTCAGGACGGAGTCCCACCATCCACAGGTTGCGGGCCACCTGATTGGCCCACTCGTCCAGGTCTCTCTGTGTGTGGAGAATGACGGTGGGGTTACCGGTGGTGCCGCTGCTTGAATGCAGGCGTACACATTCGCTCAAGGGCACAGCGGACAGACCGAAGGGATAAGTGTCCCTGAGGTCCTGCTTTGTGGTGAACGGCAGACGGCGCACGTCATCGGGCGACTTGATGTCGTCGGGCGTCACGCCGGCCTCTTTGAACTTCTGAGCGTAGAAGGGTACCTTCATACACTGCTGCATGGTCTCGCGCAGACGCTCCGTCTGCAACTTGCTAATCTCCTCCCTCGAGAGCGTTTCAAACTCGGGATGGAGGTATGGTGATTTAACATCCATGGTCTTTATGGAATTGAGTTATACGTTCGGTGAACAGCGGCTCCTGTTCCCTGCTGAAGAAGGAGGTGCAGATTCTTACGCCCTGCTGTGTGGAGCCCATCGTGTCGAGCGGGAACACTGCGATGCCAGAGATCATCAGTTCGCGCGTCAGCTCCAGGTCGTTCATGCCGGGATACTGCACGGTGAAGTAGAAGCCGTCGGCCAGCGGTGCGCCCATGTCGTTGTCATAAACCAGATAGAAGCCGTTGGCCAGCAGCACGTCCTTCATGAACTTGGCCCTGCGTCCGTACTCCTTCACGTCGTCGAGGAAGCGGTACTGTCCGCTCACGGCAGCCTCCATCAGCGCGGCCATAGCGTGCTGCACGGAGTGCGTCGTGCCGCTGGAGAGGGTGTACATCAGTCGGCCCACAAAGAAGTCGCCGAAGGTCCCTACTCCGAATTTCTCCTTCAGGGGCGCAAACGTGCGGTGGTAGAGCTCGTTAGAGATGCACGTCACACCGCTTCTCTGGCCGGCATAGGAGAAGGCCTTCGAGGCCGAAATCCACAGCACGTAGTTGTCCGTGTAGCGGGCCACGGTGGCCTGGAAGGGCGCCTCGAAAGGATGCGAGAGGTCGCGGCGGAAGTCCATGGCGAAGTAAGCCAGGTCCTCCAGCACGATGACGTTGTACTTCGTGGCCAACTGTCCGATGCCCCGGAGCTCTTCCTCCGTGAAGCAGACCCACGAGGGGTTGTTCGGGTTGGAATAGACGACGGCCGAGATGTGGCCCTTGGAGATGATCTCCTCCAGCTTGGCGATGAGGTCCTTTCCGCGGTAGTTGTAGATGTCGAGCGCCTCGTGCTTGATACCGAGCACGTCACACTGCGCCGTCTGCACGGGGAATCCGGGCTGTATGAGCAGCACGGTGTCCTGCCTGCTGTCGGCGTAGGCATGCTTCACGGCCAGGAAGGTGGCGAACGTGCCCTGCATGCTGCCCGTGGTGGGCACACAGCCCTCGGCGTCGATGTCCACGCCGATGAAGGCTTTCACAAATTGGGAGGCCGCCTCCTTGACGCGGGGGATGCCGCCGTTGGGCGGATAGGTGGTGGCGCAGCCCTTACTCAGAGCTTCCTGCTCGGCCTTCAGAGCGATCTCCGAAGGCTGCAGACCGGGCACACCCATCTCCAGATGGATCACCTTTTCTCCGGTGCGCTCCTCGATGGTTTTCGACAGCGCCTGCATGTCGCGTATCGTGGCCTGGGAGAAGTCCCCGAGCCCCATCGAGTCAATGATCTCTATGACTTTTTCTCTTTCTAACACTGTTTGACTGTTTGTTTTGGTTTGTATATCCAAATCCTTGGGAACAAAGGCGTTATTTCTGCCAGTTGCTGAAGTCTCGCTTGTCGTTCACGTGCTTGGCCTTGCCCGTGGAGCGCTCGATGGTGCCGGGCGGCTGGATGTGGATGTTGGGTTTGATGCCCGTGAGCGACACGAGACGATCGTAGAGCGGCTTGATGAAGGGCATCTGCTTGCCGGGGTTCGGCGAGAAGAACTCTTCGCGCAGCTCCACGTCCAGGTCGAAGGTATCTTCGTTGCCCTTGCGGTCCACGGTGATGAAGTATTGGGGCGTGAAGGCGGGGAACTCCGTCAGCACGGTCTCAATCTGACTGGGGAACACGTTCACGCCGCGGATGATGAGCATGTCGTCGCTGCGTCCCAGCACCTTGCCCATTCTCACTGCCGTGCGTCCGCACTTGCAGGGCTCGTAGTTGAGGCTCGTGAGGTCGCGGGTGCGGTAGCGCAGGATGGGCATGGCCTCTTTGCAGAGCGAGGTGATGACCAGCTCGCCCACTTCACCGGGAGCCACGGGCTCGAGCGTCTCGGGATTGAGGATTTCGGGCAGGAACATGTCTTCCCACACGTGGGTGCCGTCCTGGTATTCACACTCACCGCCCACGCCGGGGCCGCACATCTCCGTCAGTCCGTAGATGTCGATGGCCTTGATGTGGAACTTGGCTTCCAACTCTCTTCGGATGCCCCAGGTCCAGGGCTCTGCGCCGAAGAAGCCCACGCGCAACTTGAGCGTCGAGGGATCCACTTTCATCTTCTCCATCACCTCAGCCAGATGCAGGGCGTACGAGGGGGTGGCGGCGATGGCTGCCGTGCCCATGTCCTGCATCATCATGATCTGCTTGGAGGAGTTGCCCGAGGAGGTCGGCAGCTGTATGGCGCCCGCTTTGGCGATGCCGTCGTGCACGCCCAGACCGCCAGTGAAGAGACCGTATCCGTAGGCCACCTGCACCACGTCGCCGGGACCGATGTCGCCCACGGCCAGCACACGGGCCACGCACTCCGACCACATGTCGAGGTCGTTCTGCGTGTAGACGCCCACGACGGGCTTTCCGGTGGTGCCGCTGGAGGCGTGGATGCGTTTGATCTGATCTGCGGGCACGGCCTGCAGTCCGAAGGGATATTCGTCGCGCAGGTCATACTTCGTGGTGAAAGGCAGCTTCGTGACGTCGTCGACCGTCTTGATGTCTTCCGGCTTCACGCCCAGCTCGTCCATCTTCCTCTTGTAGAACGGCACATTCTCGTAGCATCGCTTCACGGTGGCGGCGAGACGTTCGCTCTGGAGCTTGCGCATGTCCTCGCGGGCCATGCACTCCATTTGGGGATTGTGTATCATTTCTTTCTATGGTGTTGTTGTGTGTGTTTACTTCTTGCTGCCTGCGGCCACACCGGCGTCGAAGGCCTTGAGGTTGGCCTCCACGATCTGCTCTCCCTTGCGGGCGAACACGGTGGCGATGGCCTCACGCAGACTCTCCACGGAGAGAATGCCGATGGCGGGAGCGGCCATGCCCAGCAGCACCATGTTGGCGCCTCGGGGGTTGCCGCAGTCTTTGGCAACGGTCTCGATGTCGAGCTTCACGCTGGGCAGGGCGTCGAGCTCCTGCTGCACGGCTTCTTCATCGGGATAGTTGGGGATGTTGACGAAGGGCTTCGAGCTGGTCACGATCTTGCCGTCCTTGCTCAGATAGGCCAGATAGCGCATCGACTCCATGGGCTCCATGGAGATGATCACGTCGGCACCGGCCTCGGGGATGAGGTCGCTCCAGATGGGATCGGTGGACAGACGCAGGTTCGACTGCACGTCGCCGCCGCGCTGACTCATGCCGTGCACTTCGGCCTGCTTCAGATAGAGACCGGCCTTCGTGGCGGCTTCACCGATGATGGTGGCGATGGAGAGGATGCCTTGTCCGCCCACACCGCACAGTATGATGTCTTTCTTCATTGTTTCTTGGCTCTAGCATGACGGGCAAAGGTCTGGATGCACTCCCTTCGGGGGATGATCACAGAGACACCCTTGTATTCGATTTCCTCCTTGATCACCTGCGTGATTTCGGGCATATTCTTTGGCAGGGGCACGACGACGCGCACGTGCTCGGGCTCCACGCCCAGACCCAGACAGATGGCCTCAAACTTGTTGGTGCCGGCCGAGTCCTGTCCGCCGGTCATGCCGGTGGTGAGGTTGTCCGAGATGACCACGGTGATGTTGGCCTTGTCGTTGACGGCATCCAGGAGGCCCGTCATGCCGCTGTGGGTGAAGGTCGAGTCGCCGATGATGGCCACGGCGGGGAACAGACCTGCGTCGGCTGCACCCTTGGCCATCGTGATGCTGGCACCCATGTCCACACACGAAGAGAGGCTCTTGAAAGGAGGCAGTGCGCCGAGCGTGTAGCAGCCGATGTCGCCGAACACGCGGTGGTCGGGATATTCTGCCAGCACCTGGTTTAGCGCCGTATAGACGTCGCGGTGGCCGCAGCCCTGACAGAGCTGGGGCGGACGGGGCGCCATGTTCTTGGCGGGAGCCCACACGGCACCTGCCTCTTTGCCCAGCGCCTTGGCCACGCTGTCGGGCGTGAGCTCTCCGGTGCGGGGCAGGTCGCCCGTCAGACGGCCCTTCACGGGATATCCGGCACCCAACAGGCCTTTCACCATCTCCTCCACCACGGGCTGTCCGTCTTCGATCACCATGAGGGCGTCGCACTCGGCGGCCAGCTTCTTAATCTTGTCTTCAGGCAGAGGATACTGCGAGATCTTCACCAGGTTGGCTTCTTCGCCCACGGCTTCCTTGACGTAGTTGTAAGCGATGCCGCAAGCCAGGATGCCCAGCTTAGAGGTCGAGGGCTCCACCTTGTTGTAGCGGCTCTCTTCTGAGGCCTGCTTCATGGCCGCCTGCTTTTCGAGCAACGCCACGTATTTCTTGCGGGCGATGCCGGGCAGCAGCACCCAGGCGTCGGTCGAGGGGCTCAGCGGCTTCTCGGCCACGGGCTCCGTCACCTCCACGCCGGCACGCGAATGGGCCAGACGGGTCACCACGCGCAGCACCACGGGCTCTTGCAGCTTCTCCGAGAGCTCGAAGGCCGACGTCATCATGTCGTAGGCCTCCTGCTGGTTGGAGGGCTCAAAGCAGGGCACGAGGGCAAACTTGGCGTAGAAGCGCGAGTCCTGCTCGTTCTGCGAGGAGTGCATCGAGGGGTCGTCGGCGGCCAAGACCACCAGTCCGCCCTTCACGCCGGTGATGGCGCTGTTGACGAAGGCGTCGGCGCAGACGTTCATGCCCACATGCTTCATGCACACCAGGGCGCGCTTTCCGGCATACGACATGCCGAGGGCGGCCTCCATGGCGGTCTTCTCGTTGGTGCACCAGCGTGAGTGCACGCCGCGCTCCCTGGCCAGAGGGTTGTTTTGGATAAATTCTGTGATCTCGGTGCTGGGCGTGCCGGGATAGGCATACACGCCGCTGAGTCCGGCGTTGATGGCTCCCAATGCTATCGCTTCGTCACCTAAAAGGAGTTTTTTCATGCTTTTCTATGATTTTTTTACGTAAAATCGCGACAAAGATAATAAAAATTCCGTAACTTTGCGGCCTCAGAGTCCTTGAAAACCTCTTTAAAAACAAGATTTATGATAAAAAACCGTTCTGTGAGCGTATCCTACATGCTGATGGGGATACTTTTCTGCTCCTGTCTTATCATCAGCAACCTCCTCAGCGTAAAACTTCTTCGCATCACCGATTCGCTGTCCATTTCGGCGGCCATCATCATCTTCCCCATCACCTACATCCTCAACGACTGCATCGCCGAGGTCTGGGGCTACCGCAAGGCGCGCCTCATCATCTGGATGGGTTTTGCAATGAACTTCCTGTGCGCCGCCTTCGGCATGATTGCCACCGCGCTGCCTGCCGCCGACTATTGGGTGCAGAATGAGGAGCACTTCAATTTTATGTTCACGCTCGCGCCGCGCGTGGCGACGGCCTCCTTTGCCGCATTCCTGGTGGGCAGCTTTCTCAACGCCTACGTCATGTCGCGCATGAAGCTCTCCAGCGAGGGTCGCAACTTCTCCCTGCGTGCCGTCGTCAGCACGCTCTGGGGCGAGTCGGCCGACAGCTGCATCTTCTTCCCCTTTGCCTTTTGGGGCATGATGCCTGCCGGCGAACTGCTCAAGCTGATGGTGATGCAGGTGGTCCTGAAGACGGCCTACGAGATTGTCATGCTGCCGCTCACCTGCCGCGTGGTGGCTTTCGTCAAGCGCTTCGAGGGTGTCGATGTCTTCGACCGCGACCTCAAGAGCTACAACCCCTTCCGCCTCGGCGACATCTGAGCACGCATCTCCTGCACGATGTCGTCAAACTCCTTGGGTAGGACGACGTTCTCGCAGTCTATGGCGTGGTAAAACAGCGGAGCAATCTCCTTCTCCGTGAATCCTGCTATGCCGCAGCCGATCTTCGTCACCAGGAACGTCAGCTCCGGGTGCTCCTTGGCGAACCTGATGAACTCGTCCACATAGGGCTTGATGGTGTCCACCCCGCCCTGCATGGTGGGGATGGCATAGCTCTGCCCCTGCAGTCCTACGCCCTGCCCCATGACGGCGCCAAACTTGCGATAGGCGACATAAGCCGCACCGCCGCCGTGCATGCCCTTCAGATTGCTGCCGAACACAAAGATCTCGTTCGGCTGCAGCTCCGTGATCAACTCCGGTGTTGTTCTCTTCTGCTCCATAATATCTTCTCTGAAAAAATCCGTACTCTCGCAAACGCCCGCTTCCGCCATGTCTGCCATCGACCACGGCATTGACGGAGCCGAAAACTCTCTCTCCGGCACCGCGGATCCGATGCGCGAGAGGGCCCTCTCGTCCATCACCTCCGGCATATCCAGATCCATGTCGAAGTGTTTCTTGAAATACGGCACGACGATCTCCGCCTTCAGCTTCTTATATTTCTGCGATATGGCCGAGGGCGTCATCCCCAGCTCGACCGCTATCTCCTTGGACTTGAATCCCTGCAACAGCAGCATGTTGATGATCAGCCGCTCCTTGCGGTCCAGCGGTGCATGGTCGCACAGATCCTCCACAATCCTGTTGAACTGCAACCGCAGGTCGTCGCTCACGTCGAACGAGCGCAGATAGTCCTCAAACGTGATGCTGCCGTACTCCTTGCGATACCATTTCAGGGCATCGAGCACCACATAGCGGAACCCGTTGATGAGCCACGTCTTCAGGCTGATGTTGGGCGAATGGTCCTCCAGCGGCTTCCAGCCGTGCTCCATCAGGTAGAGTGCATATTGGTGAGCCAGCGACATGAAGTCCAGGTTCTCCTTCCCGCGCAGCTGATACCGCTGGTCGAAGATGTTGTAGCCCACCCTGCAGTATCCGTAGAAATACTCACGGATAATGTCGGCGTCGCCTTCGCGGAAGCCGCTCATGATCTCGTCGTCTGAGAGTCGCTGATAGTACATCGTTGCCTGTTTCTTCTGCAAAAATACAAAAAAAATCAAACCGCACTTAATTTTTTCCGAAAAGCTTCTTCAAAAAGATAAAATAGTTGATGTAAAACTTAAAATGTAAGATTATGGAAAGAATTCACAACCTCATTATCGTTGACGAGAGCGGCAGCATGGAAGTTATACGCAAGCAGGCTTTCGCAGGCATGAACGAAACCCTGCAAACCATCCGTAAGATGCAGGAGAAGTTCCCCGAGCAGGAGCAGTTCGTCACCCTGCTCACCTTCGACAGCGGCCACACCACCTGGCACTACGACAACACGCCGGCCTCCCGTACAGGCGACCTGGCCTGGAGAGACTATCGTCCCGGAGGCTGCACGCCTCTCTACGATGCCATCGGCAAGGGCATCTCGAAGGTTAATGCGCAGATTGAAGAGGGCGCCCGTGTGCTCGTCACCGTCATCACCGACGGCGAGGAAAACAGCAGCGAAGAATGGACGCTGAAGATGGTCCGCACGATGATCGAGAAGCTGAAGCAGCAGCACTGGACTTTCACGCTCATCGGCACCGACAACCTCGACGTGGAGACCATGGCCCGCTCCTTCGCCATCGACGAGCATCTGGAGTTCCAGCAGGACGACGAGGGCACCAAGGCCATGTTTGCCCGCGAGCGCCGCAGCCGCGAACGTTTCAACTGCTGCGTTGCCGAGAAGATCGCCATGCCCTCGGGCTCCTTCTTCGATGAAGACTGATGGCCCTCTTTATGTAGAATCCGCTTCTGTAGTCAAGTCCTATGGAAGCGGATTTTCGTTGTGAAATTATTTACATTCGTTTTCAACAAATTTCCTTATAAAAGTGCACTGTTCCTGCGTATCCGGAATTTTCCTGTACTTTGATTTGGGACATCTGTTGAAACTTTCACGTAACTTTTTCATCGCCATATCGTACAGCTTATCTGGCAAAAGTCCTTCATCTTTCATCAGATAAGCATAGAGACAGGCAACGATAGTGCCAGTCCTTCCTACACCACCCCAGCAATGAATATACACTTTACCGTATCCACATCCACCTTGTTTTCCTACACGGATGATCTCCTCTATCAGACGGTGTACTGATGCTGTATCGGCAGGAACGCCACAATCGCGGATTGGGAATCGGTGATGAAATGTGTCTCTAGGCAAGAATTGACTGTATGGTTTTAATTCACTTTCTTCTGTCAAATCGAAGAAATGGCGAAATCCATGCCAACATCCTCCCACACCCACCTTCATCCTACACTTTTCTTTATCCTTATCGCCAGGATATTCACCAGCATAGAGATTTAGCGTTCGGTCTACTAAATAAGAATTTTTGATTGGCACCTTATCATTCCAAATACCTTCTACATACTTATCCATCCATCTGCGTTTTTCCGGCGTATCATAGTTGTCTATATACTCTCCGACAGGAATCCCGCCAGCAAGATCATCCGCCATTTCTTCAATCAGCCAACGTAATTCAAGGTTTTCTTTATAGTATGATGGTATCGCCTCATAGCCGCATATAGCTCCCATAATGTTTCCTGTGACTGCTCCTGTCGAGTCGCTGTCACCAGAGTGGTTCACGGAAGCCACAATAGCTTTCTCAAAGTCATTGGGGTATCGCATCACGCAGAATATGGCAATGGCCAATGTCTCCTCTGCAACCCATCCTTCTCCCAATTGCTTGATGGCTTCTGCGTCTGTCAGTGTTGATACAGCTAGACTTCCGGCCTTCTCAACCAAATGTTCTACCGTATCTATCTCTTTGCTGTAATTTGGATAGATATCTCCCAAGAGCAATACACCTTCATTGAGGTATTGGGTTATCTGGTAACTTGTAGGCGATTCTGCCGAAAGAAGCCGTCCTATGAGGTGTGCCAAAAGAGCAGCGGGCAAGAAACCCAACGGATGTTTGTGAGTGATTCTTGCCACTTCTCCTGCCACCATTACAGTCGTTTTAGAGTTATCATGATATTCTTTCATCTTCCCATTGTAATATAATGGAATAGGAGCAATCCTCATAATACCTCCACAGCCTTTGCTGTTGTTGTTGACCTCCTTATGATTGGCAATCTGACTCAGTGCCTGCAGGCAGGTGTTTCCCGGAGCACGCCGTGAGTGCAACTCAGGAACTTCGCGAATCCAATTAAAATGATCTCGTGTATAATCAATATCCCCTGTTTGAGTTTGTAACCATTCCACATAGGAATCGCTAATATAACTTTCTGGTGTACCCATAATTCCGCGCGTCGCCGCTCTAGAATAGCCAAACAGTAATCCATTGGCTGTAAACAGGGTCATCTGCGTGTCATCCGATATTTCTGCAATCCCCTTTGCATTCAGTTCAAATCTGCTAATGCCTTCTGCACCGTATTTTTCCCGGATTTCCTGTTGCGACATAAACTCCACAGGATAGCCCAGTGCATCTCCGATGGCACCACCAATCAGCGAACCTCTTATTTGGTCTTGTAACGTATTCATTTCAATGTCAGGGCTCTAAATACTATTTCCTATTTTTGCCGTAAAGGTAGTGAAAAAATCTCTGTCTGCCAAATCCGTTGCAAAAAATCTTCTTAAGCAATTAAACGTCTCGCGAAATAGCTCGTGAGACGAACGAGACAAAGGAGACGAAATCAGTTTTGCGCAAAACTGCGCAGCTGCTCCAGTTCTTCTTGCGACACACTCACGTTGCCGCCGTTCTCGATATAGTGAATCAACCACTCCGCCTTCCCTTTACTCATAAAGGCGTTGTCAAATGCTTTCAGATAGTATCGAGCCGCCAAATCGCAGTTCTTCTTTTCCGGATAATCATCGCCCCTATAGATATCGCCCAGCATCATACACAGGAACGGATCCTGTTCGGCCAGCCCGGCCAGCCGGGTCTCCTCCAGCTTGAACAAACCTTTCTCCGCTCCTGTTACCAACAGGGCTACGGCAAAACTGCTGCCTTTGCTTATCGCTTCGTCAAGGTAATGGCGGCAGGCCACCGTATCGTCTTTTTCGCCCGCCACAATGGCCTTCATGGTGTATCCTTCACACGACCCTGCCATCAACAGCGAGTCGGCATAAAGCAGTGCGGCCTCATGGAAACTCTTATCCATACATTTGATGGACCTGTAGAGCAGTCCGTATTCTGATTCCTTTGGCAGGGAGTCCAGATACATCTCCAACTTTTCGATGCCGCCAAACCTTTCCGCCTGAAATGCCATACACGACATCTTCATGAAGTCTCTCTTAACGCCGTGCCCGTCCCGGTAGCAATTGGCCAGTTCCAGAAAGGCCGCTCCGTCACCGCCTTTGGCCCGCTCTTCCAGCGCTCTCAAATCATAGGTCTCTTCCTTTTCGGGAACGACCTCTGTGTACATACTCTCGGAACATGCGGCGAGCCCCAGCACAACCGCAGCGCAATAAAACAGTTTTCTCATTTCTTGATACTTATTGGTGTTCTACAATCATTGTCGTTGTTTTATGACTATAGATGCCAATAAGTAACCAAATCTATCAGAGAAAACGAAAAAATCAATGCTCCACCATCACTTTGTGTGCGGTGATCACATTCTCTGCCGCATTGTATTTCTGCACGTAGCTGACTCCCGGCATTTTGCCCGTCAGTTTATTGCCCTCAATGCCCACGTGCATGCCGTCGGCAAAGACGTACGCACTACCCTCTTCACATTCCTTCTGCTCTCCCACCTTTAATGTTATTATCCCGGGCTGCACGCGGTAATAGACGAAGCTGCCCATCTGCGTCATCACCTCCAGGGCGTTTTCCGTCAGCGAGGTCACGAACCATCGGTATATCCTGCGGTATCCGTAGCCGTTGGACCAGAGGTTGAGCATGATGCCGTTGTGGTAATAGGTGCCGTAGGTGTTGGTGTCGAAGCCGTAGTCCATGTAGTAGTCATAGCCCAGGTATGTCGCGTCTACGTTGAAGGTCAGCACCTCATAATATCCCCGCTCCACACGCCCCCACATCCAGGTCCCGACGAGCGAAGCCTCATCGGGTTTCGGCTCTTTCTCCGTGAAGGTCACACAGTCCACCTCATCTATCGGAATCTCCAGCGTGTGTCCGTCCTTATAGTTCACGCACATCGTGTTCTGTGCGCTGCAGGGTCCGAAGCATAATATGAATATCAGTATAAATATCGGTCTCATGGCTTCAGAATTTTGAGTATAGCCATTCCAAAAACGAACGGCGACGCGGTGAAGGGCTGCCCTGATCATTTTTTTGCGTGGCTACCAACATCATGCCCCCGTCGCCTTCATAATACACCATCGGCAGTGCATCGAGAGGCATCTCTTCCGTCACCAACCGGTAATTGCTCCTCATCGGCAAGCGGGTTATTCGCAGCATTTCTTTGTCCGTCACAAGACGGTCTCTGATGACAAAGTTCTGATACGACCTGTTTTCATACATAAAGTCGGACGAGTCGAAGCACGGATAACTCTCGTATAACTCTCCCACACAGAATCCGTCTTGTTTATGTGCCTTGATGCGCGACGGGGTGTCGTTCTCATCGCATCTGCACCGCAGGAGTTTCCCGCAGTGAGCACGGATGTCGTCCAATCCGTGGAAGACATGGCCAAGGACTTCGACGTCATCTCCGATACCGTACATTTGTATGTCCATATCGCCGAGATAACCGTCGGGATATCTTGCAAGGAAGCGCATAAAGCATGCTTCCAGGCATTGGTTTTCCGGGGCTATTGTCCGCAGCTGCTCGATCACTTTCTCCACACCCATGTCGCGCATGGCGTCGCGCATGTTGACGTTATAGAGCATGATATTGTCAAACTCATATATATTATAGTCCTGAAGATAATGCCGCAAAACATCCTCGAGAGCACATTTGCTCCGAACGCCCTTCACCTTAACCTTCCATGATGACATCTGTTTCATACTCTTCTCTTTTTTAGGGTTTATGAACTATAAGAGCGAAAAGTAACCACCAATCTATCACTTCACACGGAAATCCAAGAGACATTTCCGGCTTCAAAGGTTTCTGGTAATGTCATTTTACGCATCATATCTTCTATCACGGACTGCGGCACGGCATCTTTACGAGAACGGTTTCTTTCAATCTGTGTCTGCCATTCCGTTTCAAGATACACGACAAGAACACGGGCGCGATAATCCTCAAACAGGCCAATCAAAGATTCCCGCATCTGAGCGGTGATGTTGGTGGCATTCCATACGAATGCTTGATGTTTCCGCAAAAAACCTTTGGCCTGTTCACGGGCGATATTAGCCACTCTGCCTTGCTCTGCCGTCGGCGGTATCCTGTTGGCACGCCGTATGTCATCCAGAGAAATCATCGGCAAGTCGGGAGCATTCTTTTTGATCCAAGTATCCTTACCTGTCCCGGGCAGTCCGCTCATCAGCACCACTTCACCCCAACTGTCATCATACAGTTCTTGTTTTTTCCATACATCGCGTCCGGACAGGAAGTCCCGTCTTGAGTATTCCGAGGGAAATGGAAATGAAGACTCGTAGCACTCTTCCTCTTGGGCAAGTTCTTCAAACAGGGCAATCCTGTCAAGCATCTCTTGGCTGTCGGAACACTGACGTCCCAACACATCCGCTTTACTGAGCAAACATAGCAGGCGTATGGATATGCTTCGAGGAGGGTTGTCATGTACTGCTGTTCCATATCAATAGTGCAAATGGTATATACGGTGTAATGTTCCATCCTCAGTCAAGTGAGCAATTTCCACAGAAAACTCTTTTTCCAGGTCATTTGTAAACACAGCAAATCCCTCTTCATCAATGGTTCCCGTATTAATTCTAAAGAACTGCCATATCCCGTATTTGTCCGTCTGCTTGTCTTCATAATAATCCAAGCCTGCTTCCGGTGTATTTCTTACAAGCCAACTTCCATCATTTCTTACTCCGATTACTGGGTTAGTTCCTCTGAAACAGTCAGCCCTAAGTTTGAAGATCCGCTTATTATGACGTGGTGAGTATTTGGAATCTTCATATCCATAATAATATGCAGGCAGAAAATCTTTTATCAGAAAACAGTCTTGGGGCTCATTGCAGAGTGGTCTATAGGGTAATACTTCAAACGGTTTGAATGTACTCGTGTCGAACACCTTGATTGCCAGTTTGTGGCCAAGCAGACATTTCTCTACTCTGTCTTCTGTCGATTTTATTTTGTGAATCAAAGACTTGATTTCCATCGACCGAATAGCCTCAGGCATGATGTGGTATTCCGTATTCAGAAATGACAACACGCTCTTAAACCGTTGGCGGCTTACAGGTTCTATCTTCACGTAGCGTTTCTCCCATTGTTTTTCATCAGGAGTTTGCGCAGCATGGTATTCACCAATCGTACATCCTTTAACGATGTCGTCAGCCAAATCAATAATAAGTTCTCTCAGTTCCAATTTCTGTTTGAAATGTTCTGGAATAGCATTATATCCGATAATTGCCCCCATCAGGTTACCGCAGATGGCTCCAGTGGAGTCGCTGTCACCGTCATGGTTGACAGCAGCAGCTAGAGCATCTTCAAAGCTGTCAAGGTGCTTCAATGTGCAATAGATAGCTATGGCAAGAGCCTCGTCACCCGTCCAACCCTCACCAAGGCGTGGAATGGTAGATTCATCTAATGCTGTAACATCACCTGCTTGGCTGACGGCTTTCTCTATAAGTGCCCACAACTCATCTAAAGCCTTTTGCTCCCTTTCTAAAGTATATTCCTGTTTTACATCTGCATAAACAGCACCAAGAAAGTTCTCTAAGACGTTGAATGTTATGGGCTCATCATACATCAGTATATAATAAATCAAGTCTGCCATGAATGCTGATGGGAGGTAGCCCAGCGGATGTTTGTGGGTAATCTCGGCACAATCTCCTCCTAGGCGCACAACTTCTTTTTCTGTCCACTCACGTCGAGGGACATCTTTTCCATTCCAGCCTTTCACCATTACTTGCTCATCAGCAGCGGCCATTAATCCCACAGGTGCCACACGCATCACGCCTCCACATCCTTTGCTGTCGTTATGCACTTCTTCGTGATTCTTGATAGCCCGAAGTGCCGACATGCAGGTATTGCCTGGAGCCCTTTGTACATTGAGTTCCACTATGTCTCGAATCCAGCAATAGTGGTATGCATTATAATCCTCAATGCCATACTGCGTCTGTAACCAGTCCATATAGGCATAACATACAAAATCCTTCATCCCTGCACCAAGGCCACCATGAGTGCAGAGTCGAGTAATGCCGAACAACAAACCATTAGCTGTGAAGAGCGTCATCTGTGTGTCATCGCTCACCACAGCCCTGCCATTGCGATCAAATTCCTGAAATCTGCGAACACCCATGTTTCCATATTTATGCAGGATGTTCTTGCGACTCATAAACTCTACGGGATAACCCAATGCGTCACCAATTGCTCCGCCAATCAGCGAGCCACGTATTCTGTCTTGTAATGCGTTCATTGTTCTTACTTATTACTCAAATCATTAATCATTTTCTTACGTTCCTTAAAGACTTCCATCGGTATCGGCTCAACACCGTCACGTTCTAACAGATACTGATAGAAAGCATTGAGCACACGCATAATCTTGTTAGTGTTATGGCCGTCTGCCTGCCTATAACCTCTGATGGGAGGCGGAGCAATACCCTTATCTGCTGCATAAAACATCCAGTATGTGCAGAGCGCAATGTCTGTCCGGTGAAGCCCAAGGGCACAGGCGATATAGAAATCTCCCCGATCTATCTTCTGACAAAACTGAGGGAAAAGCTCCACCATCTTAACAATCGTTTCCCGGTCATTGTCTATCGGATAATGGAAATAATCCACGCCATACATTTGACACAGTTCCGGAAACCTGTCAGCAGAGTAGTCCTTCCTCAGGTCTATCACCTGCCGAAGCCCGGACTCCACCATTGTCTGCCACGCGTATGCCTGACGCCGGGAAGACAGCGTACGACCTCTCACACCGCCGTACACCGGTGCGATGTCGGGAACCTTCGTCTGTATGATCCGCTCAATGTCAAGCATCTTAAAATTATAATATCGATATTTTTTGCCGTAAAGGTAGTGAAAAGATTTCTATCCGCCAAACGATTAGTTCACTATTTCGCCTTTTCCGTTTATAATCACCTTGACGCCGTCACTTAAAGAACAGAGATACAGATCTGGACCTATCGCATCGATGTTCTCATAGAGCGGCATGGTCACACGATGTCCGTCTGCCGTCATCAGGCCTTCGTAACAGTCTCCGGCCACATATGCTCTCAGCCGTGCCGTACCATTTCTATCAGAAGAAAACAAAAAAGCCCGGACTCCATTTAAGGACATCCGGGATATTTCTTATTTCCATATGAATGGGAAACACGCTGTCTTCGTATTTATATTCCGCCAGACAGACTTGTGGCGGTCTTTCTGCGAGGCGTCTCCCATCCCGGGAATCCATCCTCAGTCACGACGACCTTTCACACTGAAAGGAACCACCCGGCCGGATTTAATCCGAAACCAGCGTCCATCCACGGTGATTGGTGAGGAAGTCGATTCTCCCCCAGGTCTTGATGCCGATGACAGCATCTTTGGACCTGCGGAGGCTCTTCTTCTCCTCGTTCACCCTTACCCGTCCGTCACGGGCCAGGATTCTCGCGTCGTTGACTTCTTCATGTTTCTTTGCCATGTTTCAACAATAAATTTAAAGAGCACATTTCTTTCTTGTTCAGGGATTTAAAACCCCTTACTGTTGCAATTGCGATGCAAAGGTAAGGGGCATGTGCGCAGTTTTTATGCGCAGTAACAAAAAGATTTTTAAATTTTTATTTTTTTTCGTAGTTTTCTGCAGTCTTTTTCAGTCTCTCCCGCATTTTTTCTACCAGATTGTCCGGTGATACCACAGTGATACCTTCTCCATATCCGAGCAGGTCTCGTTCCAACTCATGGTTCAAGACGACATCAATGCTGAACAGGACACTGCCGTCTTGCCGGGTTTCTATTTCTTTCTGACTGTGGTGAAGCGGTTTTGTCCTTATATACGGCACGTCTTCTACTGAGGCAATAAAGACAACGTGCTCTACAGGTAAATCAATCCCCCTTGTAACACCTATCATATCCTGAAAATATTCTTTCGGAAAAAAAACATTTTCATTCAAATAGCGTTCTCCTTTGGGAGCATCCGAAACTTCCTCAATGCGGTCTAGTGCGAGATTGAAGATGGGAGTGTCTGGGAAGTTATTAATCCTGCCGAACACGAACCATCGGTTTCTGAACTCTTTTAACACATAAGGTGAAATACAAAACGTCTGTGCCTCAGGCGAGTGGAACGACTTATATATAATCTCAATGGGTTTCTTATTCACAATTGCATCATGCAGACTTGTGATATATTCCAGTCCGCGTAGCCGTTCGTTGCTCTCTAACAAAATAACAGGTTCTGCTTTATAGCGCATCGATGCCACATAGTCCTCCAGCCTGTTCACTACATCTTCAAGGCCGTCAAATCCTCTGAATGAACTCATCTGCTTGATCAGACCAACCGCCTCTGCCAGCTGTACCATATCCTCAGGAGACACTGGTATCTGGGTAATACTGTAGCCACGCTCCTCGTACATATAGTATTTCCTGTCCACCACCTTTATTGGCGCATAGTATCCCAGAACTTGCGAGTAACGCATCTCCTGAATATCATGCTGGATAGTACGACGGCTAACCTCGCCATAGCCATTAGCTTCAAACAGTGCATCATTGCATGCCTCAATCAGTTCATCAAGAGTCGCCATGCGACCCTTTCGAAGCATCCTGTCTATTGTTTTATACCTTAAAATAGTATTCCTGTTTACTGGCATTTTAACAACTTCATTTACATTTATGTATATTTCAGTCCAGCCCCACACACCATTTGCCCTGTGGTGTCAGACAGTGTTTAATCCGACTGTAGGGAACGGTAAAGTGAAACGTACCCGCAGCGAAACAACAGATGGCATAGGGTTGGAAGGAGAACACGACGCCATCTTCTGAGAGTCCCGGTGTTGGCAGAGTGAACTCGCTCGTCTTGTTCCCGTCCTCATCCCGAATAGCCACACCGTCCATGATGTTGGGCTGCCATTCCTTATATTGGTGCGTCTTCTCAGCTTCTTCCTGCAAGATGGACAAGATTTCTTCCATGCATTCCGGCTTAAAGAGGTAATCGCAGTCTATCTCCTGCTGATGCACGTGGTCATATGAAACCAGACGCTCCGTGTAATAGCCGTGTATACCGGCATTAAAATCATTGGTATATTCCTGATATGTCACGTATCGGTTGTTGCAGACGACGGCCTGCAGATTCAAGTCGGAAAACAAGTCGGTCGGATAGTCCTCATCATTCGTGCCGTATTCTGCTTTTTTTATTGCAAAATATATGCTCGCAATAAACCGGGCAATTTTCTCGTTGTCGTTCACATTGCCTTTGTAGGCCCAACCGCCATAGGGCCGTTTCGAATACTTGAGACTTATCGTCGTGACATACGGCAAGTCCTCGTCCAACGCTTGCGAACGCTCTATGAGCTTGACCAGCCATTGCCTGATGGCGTCGGAATGGGTGACGGATGCTTCCGGGAAATCTGCGGCAAAACTGTAAAACACCGTGCGACCGAATTCTGCTACGGTGTCTTTCCTGTACCTTGTGAACGAGGGCAAGGTAGTGCCCAGAGACTTCAGTCTTTCAAGAGTCTTCTCGTCCGAGAAATCCACCAATACTCTTTTGGCTGCATTGCTGACATAGAATTTCGTGTCACACCCGGAGGCAAACGAGTCTATTTGTACCATCGGAGCCGCGAGCAACACCCTGTCCTTATTGAACAAGACGCAGGTGCGGCAATAGCCTTCGTAAGCCAAATAGTAAGCCGTTCCGTTGACCACACAAACGGTATCTGCCCACCAGTCGGCATTGCTCAACAGACGGCTGACGAAATCCGGAATGGGGACATCCACGTATGACGAAGCCGTATCCGTGTCATCGTCGTATTCCTCTTCAAAACACAACGTATCGTTCACCTTATCCTCATGCTCCAGCTCTGAATGAGAGGCGAAGCATTTCTGGAGGCCTACAGCACAGACACTGCCTATCAGCAATAACGACAACAGTGCAGGCAACAAGCGCATTCCTTTCATATTCAAGTTACCAGATTAACAGTTCACTATTTTGCCTTTTCCGTTGACAAACTGTTTGTTTGTATGGTGATATAACGATTGCTGCTTTCCGAGATACCGAGCACACCCTCTTTGCCTTCCTTCCACAGACGGAAGAAGGTATAGCCTTCGTCGCCCAGTTCTTTGCGGAAACCGTACATGAGCGCGTCATATTCTATCGGCGTGACGTTTTCTTCTTTCTGCAGGTCATAGACGCCGCACTTTCCGCCTTTGTACACCACGACATAGCGATCCTCCAGGCTGCGCATCGTCATGCTGTCCAGCGCCTCGAACGGAATCTGCGGCACGACTGGGGCCTCTAACTCCGAGGCATCTACGGTGTCTCTCACCTCGATGGTTTCATCTTCGGGCGCTACAGCGTTTGTCTTTTGTGCAAAAGTTACAAAGGCTATTGCCAATACAAAAAAGTCAAAGTCTGTTTCATTGTTCTTCTTATTGAGTGTTATTTATTATCACTTTCAACAAATCAATGATGCTTGCCATGATTGGGGCGCACATAGTACTTGAACTTCCCGGGGCACCTTTCTTCTCCAATATCACCATAATGGTATATATGGGCTTATCAGCAGGAAAATATCCGCACAGTTCCATACGCCGATCGTTATCTTTTAATTGTAAGGTACGTCCACATGCAGCCACAGTTGTGTAACTACGTCCAGCCCTTTTGAACATGCCGGATGAAACTGCACTATGCAGCCCCTTCTTTAATGTTTCAATGTGATTCGCATCCGCTATACGTTCGTTGAGTACGATGACGTCCTTACCTTCTTTCACCAAACGGACCATACGTCCGCCATTGGCAACGGCGTTGTAAAATGTCAGCATTCCCATTGCGTTATCAGGCATATTGGCAAGATAGGCCGTAACCTTACTGTCAAGCGGTGCAGGATGCTCTCCATAAGCCCTTTCTGCTGCTTTTGTGAAGACTACCTGGGAGCGAAGACCAAAAGCTTGTTCCAATGTAAGCGGTCCGTAACCGCCACGTCGCCAGTTGTGGTCTCTCACGTTCTTATAGGCACCACCTTCAGCATCTATGACATCCTCTGGCGACAACTTTCCTGATGTCAACAACGCCAGATATGTCGGTCCCATCATCATGGCACTCTGCTCGTTATTGTATGTATCTTCACAGGGCACGAACTGCTTCCTTCTGTTTGCCAGAGACACATGTGCTTTTATGGCACCTGTTGCGGTCTCAACAACATACACCACACCCTTGCTACAGTCGTATTCCGCCATCTTGTTTTGTAGCTGATTGCTGACTGCCGTCTCCAATGCCGGATCTTTACACGATATAAGAGCCGAATCTCCACTGATCTCAGATCCTCTTAATTGTGCAGACTCATATGTCCCGCTCTTTTCTTCATCCAGAATCTGCAGATCCGCGCACCCGCACATAATCAATGCCAATACTGCATTTGCTAATATATACTTTTTCATTTCTGCTGTCGTCTTCATCTTTTTATCCTCCTGCTTTTAATTCATTTAAACAATTAATAGGGAGACAGGGCATCTTTTGCCCTTCTCATGTACGATTTTGCGTAATCACGGGCATTGGCGGCTTTGCGTTGGCAGTCGCTGGCTCTGTCAACAGCATTCCAGGCTTTTTGCAAGGAGTTCCTGGCTCGATTGTATTGTTTCATCCGGTGGTAGTATTCCGCATCTCTCAGATGGCCGGCTGCTTCACGGGTGTAGTATTCCACGTCTCTGTCGTAACCCTGTGCCTGCCGAATATAGGATGCTGCATCCCGCTGATGTGATTCTGCCTGACGTACGTTGTAGTCACTCTGGGCCATTGACGAAAGACTCCCGCAACAAATCAATAATACAAACAAGAACTTTTTCATAACTCTAAACCTTTAGATGTATATACAAAAAGAAAGAGCCACCGAAGCAGCTCTTTCTATCAGTATCGAACAAAAATTTAAATCATTTTATCTTGAAACCCAGCTTCATAATCAGCTTTAGGGTTCCGATGGAGGTATTGCGGTCATACTCCTTTTCCTCCTCCGGAAGATCTTCGTAAGGCACCAGACAAGGATGAGTCTTTTTCTTATCATCCCGCTGTTCCCCGTATGTCCATCCTTGTTTGAGTCGCGTCTCAGCCCACACCTCGTGTACGTTCTTGGACATCTTCTCCACCAACTCCTCCAGCTCTACAGGCAACTTGATGTCATTGGTGTCGATTGGCTGCGGGACATAATTCTTTGCGTTCATACTTCTATGCTTTATTTAGGTTGATAACTATGATAGAGAGTCTTCCTTTCTGCGGAGTCTATCACTTATCATCCTCAAAATCGTACCGGTCCAACTTTTTACCGCATTTCGAGCAGAAAACCTCGTGTCTGTAAATGGTATTCCCGCAATCGTTACAACGGTAGGTTTGCTCTTCATTGTTCTCTTTGTTTTCCGGCTCCTTTGTCTCTACAGCATTCATGTCTATTGTTCCCAGAAAAGACTCCAGGCATCCGTACAGCACATCCTTGCACTGCTCGTATGTCTTGTCCATCAACGCATGGTGGAACTTTATGACGTCATACTTATTGTTTTGTGTGATACGCTCCCAAAGATCCCGCTTCTTTGCCTCCGTGTACAATTTCTGCAGCTCTTCCTCTGAATAATGTGAACTTCCGTTGAGCACACTACTGGCATAAACATAGCTGTGAATTAAACCTTTTACATAATCACGAACCTCACTTGATTGGGCCGCATCAATATCCTTACAGATTACTTCTAAACGCGTTTTGATATTAGAACCTTCAAGCAGTTTCATGGCATACTGCTTTATATCGTCCAACACCTTGTCGCGTAACTCAAAATTCAGCTCTTTCGGAAGATGCTCTGAGTCGCGTATCACGCCCTCAAAGTAATCCAGATCTATGTCATTCACCCGTTTCATGAACAGTGGATAAATTGCATCCACTTCTTCAGAAACGACATCGTAAATTCTTTGGCCTAAATCACTTGTCTTCATGATATTTTTCTTTAATGTCGATATATAAAATGCTTTCCATGTGATTCATTTTGATAATCTGAATTACGAACTGGCTAAAGGTTTTTGCTCGCTATCATTATAGACATACAGGACAAAATTATTGCCGTAACAAAACCATAAAACATAGAAGACATATAAACTCCAACATGGATTCCTGCAGCAATCGAAACAGCCACTAATGCTAAGCCAAAACACAACCATCTTGACGATCTGTCCGACAAAGCCAGACACCCCCAAAATAAACTCCATCCTGGTAGAATAAATATCTCAAAACCATACCAAAATGAATTTAATTTTATCCCATACCAGATACCCGCTGCTAATGTCATTAACGGGAACAGAAAAGCGAGGACAGACATACACCCGCCCTTATCTTCATTATTTTCTGAGGACTCTCTCTCCTCATCCCCGGCTTCTGTTTCACATTGACCGTTCTCAGGACTATCAGCTATATTCAGTTCAGATTTTAAAGAGTTTACTCCTTCCCTCAGCAGTCTTTGCAATTCCTTATCCAGACGCATCTTATAATCTTTCTCCAGTTCCTGTCGGATGTTTTCTTCCGCCCTGCGCCTTTCATCCTCCAACATTTGTTTCGATTTATAGGGATAACCCAAAAGATTGCAAAGGTCTCTCATCAAAACAGTATCTATGGGATGCTCTTCTATCGTACGTATATTGATATCTGCAAAAGTAAATCGTAAATTAGCAGGAAGTTTTGAACCGTCTATAACATAAGGCAGAAGCGCCCCGGAAGGTTTTTCGTTGAATGCAAATGTTATCTCCTTGATGGTAAACTTTGAGGCATAACTGTTCTTACTGGCAAGGAACAGCAATGTTCGGCTTTCTATTATTGCTTGAGCCAGAACATTAGGAAACTCCATACCTCCTCCAATACCTCTGCGATCGATAAAATAACTAATGCCTTGCTTATCAAGTGCAGCACATATCTTGTCTGCTATAGCAATATCCTTTCTACTATAACTGATAAATATATCGTATTTTGCGCCCATTCTTATCTATTACTTCTTCACTATATCAAACCCCAGTTTCTTCACCAGCTTAATCGTATTCAAAGCCATGATTCGGTCATACTCCTTTTCGCTGTCGGGCAAGGCGGAATACGGCACAAGGTCCGGATGCTTCTTCTCGGCATCATCACGCACCGGACCGTAAGACCATTCTTCATTGATGCGCGCAGCGGCCCACACATCATGGGCATTCTCGGCAATGGCTTCCCGCAACTCGAGGAGGTCGTCGCCCAACGGGATGTCGTCCAACTTGATCGGTTGAGGCTTATAGTCCTCTACGGTTTGGAGCACGCGCACCATATAGTTTCTGGATTCATTCCATGCCGCAACGAACATCGGCAATGGGATAGATTGTGGTTCCTTTTCTTGAGGATCAAATATCTTCACGGTTTGAGCCTCATCGTCAATTTCAGTCACCACGACGGCATGATTGGGAGCGTCCTCTTCATCACGGCGTCCGGCATACATCTTATCCGCGTCAACGGCTACAATGACATCATTGTCGAGAGAGAGAGCTGCAGAGATGTCATCCGTCGTGGCATCATACTTACGCACCACCATCTGCCCGTAGTGTGCCAACAATTGTCCTATGGAGTGCAGCGGTGAGCCTTGAGGACTCAGCCAATGATTCTTTCGCGCAATGTCCAGCAGTTCCGTCTGCTCAAAGGGGACGTCTCTCCGATGCAAGATATACGCTTCACAAAGTATACTGCATATATTATCGCCGCTTTCCGCTGCCATCTCCATCATGGGCAGCACATCAAAAGCAGCGGCCTCCTCTCCCACTCCAAGTGCGATTTCCGCCACTTCCCGGAGTTCTTTGTCGTCTGCCATGGCCCCGAGCACCTCACGCATCTCTTCCATGCCGAGATTGCCGTCCAGATAGGCGGCCAGTTGCTCATCGCTTATATAATGTTTATCTGCCATATCTTTGACCATATCTATGAATATCTTTAAGGGCAATACGCGTCAGCTGTGCCATGGCGCGTCGCTTGATGTTATACAGATTATCCGTGGTGATGCACATCTCCTTCGCCACTTCCTCCGGCGCAACGCCGTCGATTGCCACACGCCTTATCACCTGTGCATATCTGGCGTTGGGCATCAGGCTGAGCAAATGCTCTATATCTCGTTGCGCAGCAATATCCATAGACTCTGCAGGAATCTTTTCCTTTCCATTATAAGGAGTCTCGTGCGAAACGATATCTATCATTCTGTCGCGCTGCTTCAGGAAGAAGCGGATGGACAACACCTTCAGCCATTGATACACGGAGCTGCGAAACTGAAAGCCGCGCAATTTTGCGGCATCGTCCTCCATAAGATAGATGTACAACTCATTCACCATTTCGTCGTAGTCCACCTCGTGATTGAAGATGCGCTGCATGACGCTGCAAAACAACGGCCGGCACTTCACGAAGAAGAAATCCTTCGTTATCCGCTCGTCCCGTGCTATCAGGCCTGCTATGATTTCCCTGTCGGTCATTTTCTTTCTTCAGTCATCTTCATGATCCAAGGAATATAGCGTGAGAATTCTTTGTCCAATTCCGCTATAGTATTCAACTTTTCAAACGGACGAATGTCATGATGGATAAAGAGGTCTTTGTTCTTCTTAAGTTTGCCCTCAAACTCTTGATACTCATATTTGTCTTCGTCCTTATGCGGTTTCCTATAACCCATTAACAACTTCTCAACGTTCCAACGGTTATGCTCAATGATGGCTAATTTTTTAACCTCATCGTCTGACAACGTGTCATAGTCATGACTTTCATCATCAATCTCAAGTTTTCGCATAACACGCAGAACCCGTTGCTTAGTACGCATGGAGTATGCATTATAAAGGTTGGACCATTTGAGCGCTACAGAAAGTTTCTGCCAATAGTCGTTTGCCTCTGCCCAAATTTTATCTGCCGGAATGGCTTCCAAAGCCAATACACCTTGAAATTTATAGGTGTCATAATTGGCTGTCTCATAAAGGTAATTTATGAGCTTTGCACGCTTCAATGAATGATCATCCGCGCAGAAACCCGTTTCATTCATTCCGAACGGATAAATGTTTGCGTAGCGGGCATCACGTTTCTGTGAAGTCAGCATTCCGCCCTTCACAACTGAGTATGATAGTTTCTTATCCTCTGCCTTTGTATCAGCATTTCTAAGATTCGTCACAAAGTTGTCGGAGCGATCCTGTCGGATAAATATCGGCACCTCGTTGGCATATACATCATCAGGCATATTCATACCCATCACAAAATTCTGACGTTGGTCTTTCAATGCGAGGAAGATGGAAAGACATTGTTTGTTGTCTTTATGTTCCACAGACCAATCGCTTATCTTGTCTTGCACTTTCTTGGAGAATATATCGCCTTTAATAAACTCAAACTCCACATCCAGGAAATCATAGTCCACACCTTCTACATAACCATTCTTTTTGTTAAAATATGTAGGAGGTACGCGATCCAGACTTTCGGATTTAGAATCATTGGACAGATCCTGATAATAATGGGACTCGACCTCAAAGAAATGGCGATTGCGTGTTATGAATTCATCCTTCTCCTTGTCCGCATTCATATCGATGAATGTAATGAGTGTCTTAGCTTTATCTGCATTTGGGAAATGCAGGACATGGGCCGCTTCAATGGCGAAAGCTACCGCAAAATTGGTTGTTCCGACAAACACCAGATGAACATACTTATCATTGTCAGGCTTGATACCTGTACCATAAACTAAAGGATACTTGTACGGGGGATTTTCCGGGTTATCAAAGTCTTTGTATTCACGTTTCACAAAAATTTGTTTGGCCCATCCTGAATAGAAGTTATATGGAATAAACTCTATACCTAGTGCCCTAACATCACCAAATATCTCAGAGGTCTTGAAGGCTGCATATGTGTCCAAATCCTTAAACACACATGTTATTCTTGTCGGTTTCTCCTTCTGACCCTTCAGATAGCGGCAGATACAATCTACACACTCCACGTTAATCGCATCGTGAGCCTTATTAGTATGGTTACCAACCAAGAAGACTTCCTCTGCTGCCTCCAGATAAATATCTTTAAATGCTTCCGTGGAAATTCTGTGTCCATAATTAATGATAACACGCTCCATCTGTTGTTCGCTAAACGACTTTAGAAGCATTTCTCTAACATTTATTGTTTCCTTTGCCGTGAGAATAAGCACATAGGCATCCTTGTCTTTATTGAAGATATGCGCAATGAAAGATGGCACCATTTCATCATAACCCATAATGATGTAGTGGCCCGACTTCAGATAATGGATTCGTCCCTCCCTGTAATTGTTTACTCTTTGTTCTATAGAATTGGTAATAATACCAATAATAATGCCATTGAACACAAATGCGCCAAACAGGAATATCAAGCTACTGGCCATCAGCATCCAGCCATGGACATGGGTATTATCACTACCCATATAGAGGTTGTTCAACGCATTTGAGTCAATTAAGAGGTAGAGCGGTAAAAGATATTTGTTAATGTGCTCTGCCTTACAAAAGCTTTCCCATTGCGTCCCGGACCATGATAGAAATATATATGAGAGTCCTAATGCGGCAATCACAACCGCACCGAGAATGACAAACTGCCGGAGCAGACTTTTCGACAAAAGTCTGTCAAACCTAAGCCATAGACCTCTTTTATTCTTGTTCTTCATCTACGTTGGGGTTAAGAGGTTGGTTCGGAATTTGCACTATTGTCAGTTTTTGTGGAAGGAAGAGGTTCATTTGGAAATGGCTCTTTGTATATAAAAGCCTTAATTACACTGATATAATATTGACTTTCTTTAGAATCAAATTCTTTTAATTCATTTACAGTCTTGTCCTTATCCTCAATGTATCTCCCAGGAGCAGTATTCTTTTCCAAGAAATCCATAAGTTTTTTCTTTAACTCTGCTGTCTGTTTGCGCTCAATGTCCTCAACCTCACATTGTCTTTTATACCAAACCGACACGCCGTTGGCTATTTGCACTATAATCTTCCATGCCAAAAAGGTAATTGCGAAAACGATTGCTACCCACAAAATGTATTCACATATGCACTTTGTAATTTCTAAATCATTACAGTTTGTCGCATTGGCTTCACACACATAATGCATCACTTTCTCCATCATTTGCACAGCTTTAGTGCAGCAATCTAAAAGTGTATTCATAGTCTTAATTATTTAGGTTTATCAGTATATTCTTTTGTTTTTCTATGGTTTTATCCTTCAAATATTTCCAAAATCGTCCCCAAGATACGAAAAAAATCTAATATACCAAGATTCTCAGTCCAAAAAGATGATGAATTAAACATAATCGTTCTCGACAACATTCAACAGGCGTTTAAGTTCATCTAACATTTCCTCCATCTCGTCATCACTGCTCTTTGTAAGCTTATCAGTGAAACTATTGGGGATACGAAGTCGTTGACATGCGACAACGATTCCATCGTCATATGAATGACCGAATTCTTCACTTATTTTACTTCGTTTAGCGATAACAGATAGTACAAAAAGAGAGCCTAAACAAACACAATTCTCAATATCCTTACCATGAAGCTCTCCTAGTTTAACTGCACAACTACTTAAATTTGGAATCATTGTTTCTGCATCCAATTTATCTAAAAGTATTTCAGGTTCAACATTGAGAGCCTGCAGCCTTTGCACTACACCATCTTCATCTCGTTTTGATGTCTGACCTCTCAACTTGTGGATTGTAAATACTGTTAAATCGTAGCCTATCTCAAAAGCATCTTTATTTGTGAATGATTCATTGGTAGGCTTTTGACTTGGCGTTGCATCCTTTTCTGAAGGCTTCACCTTACCTTTCAATGTGTTGATTAGTTTGTTTAAGGCTGCCTCTCTTTTCTCTTCTAACGTTAAATCGACAAAGTCTAAACCTACAAGATCAAAAAGGATAGAGTCATTATATTCCGCATCATCAAGTTTTATGGGAATGATATATTTCTTAAGATGTACAGCTGCATTAACCTCTTTTACCGTCCATAGTGACTCATTTGATTCTTTGGACGAGAAAAACAAGAAAATCTCAGAATTCTTAATCGCACGTACTATCACAGACTTGAAAGCATCACCGCTTTCTATTCCGTCCATGTCTATCCATAATGCGAATCCTCTTCCTTGGAGTTTCTTTACTACTGATAAAACCTCGTTACTGTTTTTCCGAGAATAGCTAACAAAAATATCGTATTTGTTGTCCATCATTATTTCTATTTAAATTGGGTAATTTGGACTTAATCTAAATAATACTTTTTTCGTTCTTCTGGAGTCAATTGACGATTCTTAAACGTGGAATATACTTTTTCGGTTAATTCTTCCAATGTCGGGAACGGTAAAGTTACAATCTTACCAAATTTGTCTTCAATATACAACTGTTTACCATCTGGAGAAAATGTCGCAAAAGCCACTTCAAATGTACAGTCGTGTTCAAAAATACAGCTATCACTCATAAGATTCCACACGCACACGACACCAGATCTGTCCGCAGAAATAATGTTTTGACCATCTGGACTAAATTGAGCTGATATCACTCCATTCTTATGAATATTAAGAGTTTTCTCACATTCTACTGCCTTAGTGCCGTCAGCCTTATTGATGGTGTCTACATCCCATATACGAATCAATCTGTCATCTGAAGCTACCATAAGTTTATCATAGTTTGTGCTGAGGGCAACCGAATTAATTTCATAATTTAGACGTATTAAGAATAATTCTCTAGGTGTTTCATTCCATATAATAGAAATGCTAGAGTCTACGCCATCGTAAGTATCGCTACTACCAACAGTAGCATACCAATGATGTTTCGGATTAACAACATGACAGATTACTTCCTTCTTCTTGGCGATATATTCAATGATAGATTTATCGTCAGAGGCACAAAAAAAGCGGGTACTGTTTTTGGGGCTCTGGTAAAAATCCCAGCGGTGGAATATATCACTCTCACCTGCATAAAAAAGTGTTTTTTCATCCTTCGAAAAACAGAGCGAAAGAATGTTAAAATGGCTGTTATATTCTTGAATCTTTTCAAATGAGCTCCCATCGTATAAATGAATTATACCGTCAGTACAAGAGCATGCTATAAATCGTCCATTTGGGCTAAATACAGCAGAGTCGATGTTGCCTTCCAAGTCTTCGGACTCCCATATCTCCTGGCCAGATTCCACATTCCATATACGAATTCTGCTATCGTTCCCGCCGGACAATAACCACTTTCCATTGGGGCTAAAAGATATGGCGTCAATTCTCAAAACATGTTTTTCTCCATTTTGATGAAACAATTCGTGCTTTAACTCATTAGTTTCCACATCCCAAATACGAATTGAGGGACCCGCACCCGAGCACGCAACATACTTATTGTTCGGACTAAGAGCTATTGAATCTATATCAAACTCCGACGTTATCACACGTTCTGCTTCCCATGTATTACAATTCCATTGGACCACACCCTGATCCTTATCGGACACATAGTCAGATGTCGCAATGCCACCTCCTGCTACAAGAAATGTTTCTCCTCCATTACAAAACACCACTTTCCTTTTATTATAGTATACGTCATCGCCATACAAGGTTACAATGTGTTTACCAGTTTCCACATCCCAGACATTCAACACATTGCCCTCTCCTGCAGCAACCAGGATACTGCCGTCAGGACTGTATGTGACAGAGCTAACGCCTTGAGCGCCACCCGAATCCAACAAATCTTCAAGAAACTCATAACGATACTTTTCATTAAATCGTAACTCGGGTTTTTCAAACACATTTAAACACGCTCCCGTTTCGACATCCCACACACGCACGGTGTTATCCATGGAAGCAGATGCAATATGCCTTCCATCCGGGCTTAAGTCGATGAATTTTAGGGTGTCTTTATGCCCAATAAATGATGCAGTCCGTATACCAACGGCACTTCTCAACGCTTTCTCTACTTCTGCCACATATGGATAATCAGGATGTTGAGGGGTTGGCAACACCTCTAAAAGTAATAAACGTGCCGTGAAAGAATCTCCCGAGTCAACCAATTGAAGTACTTTATCTGCCAGGAACCTGCCCTGCACTCTCAAGAGATTGTCCCTTTGCTCTCTTTCTTTTCTCTCCGCCTCAATACGATCTCTTTCAAACTGATTCCACAACATAGCAAACGTCACACCTGAATGACGCAATGTTCCGGAAAGTACTTTTACAAAAGCATGTTCACGTCCATGTTTTGTGACGTCACCTGCAATGAGTTCCGATGATAAATTTCTCAATGTTTGGGGAAAGCATTCTTGATCCGGTCGTTCTTTGGAGTGAGGAATACCATTAACAATAAACGGAAAAATGTTTGCAATGTTGTTTTTTCCCATCTGTTCACCGATTGCTATAAATTCTTGGATTTCACCATCAACATATTGTGATGACGCAGAGTTGGGCGAGCAAATAATCACAAGATTGGCTGATAAACTCAGAGCATCTGATATTTGCGGTTTCAATTCTCCTCCACTCAGTTCATCAATATCTCTAAATATTGGGCGAAACTTACCCGGAACATTCGGCGCACCGTTAAGCGTAGTAGGCAATTTGTAATGTTCGAATTCGTGTTGCAGCCATTTTGCCCACTCTTCATCTTTGTGGGAATAACTTATAAATGCGTAGTATTCTTGCTTTTCTTCCATCACGCTTCCCCTTATATCATCCTATCGTTTTTGTTATACACCATCACTCAACTTTAATCAACCAACACCTCTGCAACTTCTTTCCTCAATGTGTCAACCTCGTTGAAAACACGATAGGGAATGCACGGGTAGTTCTCTGCAAAATTAGCCTTAAAATCAGAGAGTTCCAGAGAAATGCCGTCTGAGGGTTCTTTAAACCACACATACACCTGCTTCGGAAGTCTTCCGGCTTTCACCTCTGCGACTGCAACATCAAGTTCTTCAACGGTATATTGCCCCAAGGCTTTCCAAAAGATCACCACACAGACCTCACATCTCTTCAACTTCTCCAGATATTCGTCCTCCTTTCGCCCTTCCTGCATCGAAGAGTCCATAAACTCCCACAGCTCAGGCTTCCACTTAACATCTTTCGCTTTCAACTCAATATTTAAATCCAGCAGCAGATCTATTAGTTCCAATCGCTCCTGTTTCAACTCCGCAGAAGATGCTATAAAGATTTTCTTTTTCATTTATATTCTTCTTTTGTCCAAGCTTCGAGAAACATTATTATGTCATCATACTCACCAGGATTCTTTTCATCTAGTTCACGAAATATCGTCAATGCTTCCCGCCAATATCTTTTCGCTTCATCTATATTTTCAAGGTCCTCTTGCACGTTTCCCAATTTTGTCAGTGTAAGAGCCTCCCAACGGCGATAAGTTTCTGATGTAGAAATAGACAAGCCGTGAAAGATTTTCAATGCCTCCAAATAATTTGCCTTAGCAGCTGCCCAACGGCCAAGGTCTGTCTGTAATAATCCGAGGTTATACAATGTCTTTGCCACACCAGGAATATAGGCATCTGGATTGGACTCGGCAAGTTGACGGTAGATTCGTAAGACCTTCAGATAGTTCGCTTCTGCATCATCATAGCGATTGAGTTTTTCTTGCAGGACGGCAAGGTTGTTCAGGGTACCTGCCACATATGGCATATAGGCATCCGGATTGGACTCGGCAAGTTGACGGTAGATTCGCAACGATTCCAGGTAGTACACTTCTGCATCATCATAGCGGTCTAGATTACTTTGCAGATTGGCGAGGTTATTCAAGGTCATTGCCACATCAGGCATATAGGCATCTGGATTGGACTCTGCAAGTTGACGGCGAATTCGCAACGACTCCTGGTAGTTCGCTTCTGCATCAACGTTGCGGTCAAGATCCTTTTGCAGGTTGGCAAGGTTGTTCAGGGTCTTTGCAACATGAGACATATAGGCATCTGGATTGGACTCTGCAAGTTGACGGCGAATTCGCAACGACTCCTGGTAGTTCGCTTCTGCATCAACGTTGCGGCCAAGATCCTTTTGCAGGATGGCAAGGTTGTTCAGGGTACCTGCCACATATGGCATATATGCATCCGGATTAGACTCTGCAAGTTGACGGTAGATTCGTAAGACCTTCAGATAGTTTGCTTCTGCATCATCATAGCGGTCTAGATTACTTTGCAGATTAGCGAGGGTATTCAAGGTCCTTGCCACATCAGGCATATAGGCATCTGGATTGGACTCGGCAAGTTGACGGTAGATTCGCAAGGCTTCCTGACAGTTAGCTTCTGCATCAACGTTGCGGCCAAGATCCTTTTGCAGGATGGCAAGGTTATTCAGGGTCATTGCGACATCAGACATATAGGCATCTGGATTGGACTCTGCAAGTTGACGGTAGATTCGTAAGGCCTCTAGATAGCTCGCTTCGGCATCAACATAGTTGCCAAGATCCTTTTGCAGGATGGCAAGGTTGTTCTGGGTCTTTGCCACATAAGGCATATAGGCATCGGAGCTAGACTCTGCAAGTTGACGGGAGATGCGCAAGGCCTCCAGATAGTTCGCTTCTGCCTCAACATAGCGACCCAAATCACTTTGCTGGTTGGCAAGGTTGTTCAGGGTCATTGCTACGCCAGACATATAGGCATCCGGATTAGACTCTGCAAGTTGACGGTAGATTCGCAGGGCATCCTGATATAATTGTACAGCCTCGTGCATCCGATTATAATCAGCTTTCAGATAGGCATAGTCAAAGAGGATGTTGACGAGTGTTTCTTTATCAAGATGTATTTTCTCTGCTATGGATTTTGCCTCTTCATACGCATTACAGGCCACAACGAACCTGTCCGGAATGGATAATAAAGTATTCGCCATGACTGTCTCCGCTTTTAGACGAAACTCATCAATCTTCGATTCCAGATTATTGCAATTCAGTTCATAAAGCGTTAACTCAGCTTTTGTTTCACGCTTCATGTCCTCCATATTCAGTATCTGGTCCGCCTCTATCACTTTACCCACTTCAAACAATACACGAGCCTTCCTCATGCGTTCGGAATAGTGCTCGCCTGACTGCTTGGCAAAGGTCAACGCGATATCATAGAGATGCCTTTGATACTTCTCAAATTCCTCGCTAAGCTGTTCACGTTTACTGCCTAAAGAGGACATCTGCTTCAGCAGTTCTTTATCCTTGGTGTTTGCGGCATAACGAACGCTGATACCCGCTATCTCCTCTTCTAGTGCCAACAATTCCTTTTGCAGTCTTTGATACTCTTTGTTCATCGCAGCAAAAGGAACGTTATCCAGATTCACCATCTCCTTATCACCAACTAAGACCTTTCCGTCTGTCACCTTCACCAAATCACTGTTCATTTGACTGCTATAGGCCTCAAACTGGAGGATGAAGTGCAGATTCATCGTATCTGCATTCTCAAACCTGCAGAAGAAATGGCCGTACTTATTCTCAAAACTGGCCTTGAAGTCCCTAAGCGCATCCGCGATATCTTCCGAGGGCTCTTTGAAGAATACATAGAGTTTTCTGGGGTTGTGGCCATCCTTCAGTTCCTGATAAGCAGTATCCAGTTCTTCGCCGGAATTTGAAGATAAATTCTTCCAATAGAGTGCGAGACACATCTCGCAATCCGTCAGAGATGCTTTGAACTCATCTATCGATCCGTCCGTCTCCGGATTCCATTTAACACGCTCCAACTCAATACCTCTGGGCTCAAGCACCTCGTTCAGGTTTGCAATAAGCTCTGAAAATTTCAAACTCTCATCACGCATCTCATCCGATGCAGCTATCAGTATTCTGATGGTTTTCATCTGGTGTATCAGTTTTAAGGCTAATGAACGATGCCGCAAAGGCATATTATTAGTTTAACGCGCTACAAATATAATAAAAGACTAAAACTTTAGTATAGTATACGATATGCTGGTAGTCTGTAAGACAAACACAGGTTTTATTGTTTGTCTTTTTTTACCATTTATATTTCCATGTAAGCCTAGTATTATTATTGTTTATGCTTTTCGGAATTAATGCAATTCTCGTACCTGCTCTTTCATTTTTATACATACCTGAAATTTCACCAGCCCCAAGAAGAATCCAATATTCAAAGCCAGCTCCTCCTGTAGGATGATATGAATATTTGGGGTCATCTTGCAACATCTCGCGGGCATTTCCAGACATGTCATATAATCCTAAACTATTGGCCTTCTTTTTGCCAACTATATGAGGACGATATTTACTATTCCCTCCATACCAAGCAACCTCACCAATTTTATTACTACCAGCATAACTGTATCTCTCATTAGCATTTCCACCCTTTGCAGCATAAGTCCATTCAAAATGGTTGAGAAGTCGGTATCCATTTCCATCATGCCTTATCTTTACTTGATTTCCATCTATCTCATAGAATCCACCATACCCTTCCATCTTACTTCTTCTATTGCAGTATTCTGCAAATTCTTGATATGTCCCGACAACCGGAATAGAATCTCCTTGCTGAACAACTACCGCATCTTTATAATCGATTTGTATATTCCATGTGTAGTTTTCTGGTAAAAGTGTACCTACTATTCTCTTGTATTCAGCTTGTGTAAGTTCGTATTTACAAATGTAGAAGCTGTCAATACTAACATTATAGACAACTTCTCTGTCATTATGCCATTCACATTCATCCTTCAAAGTTCCTGCAGGCACAAGCACAAAATCCTTTGGGATCCTTGAAGTTGCTTGAACGGCAGATTTTGATCCTGCTTCTTGAGCCACAGAATCTTTAATCAAAGTTATATTCTCTAATTTGCCATTTGGCATAGTTTTGTCGTCTGTAACCGCATGTATGTACATTTCCTTCCCACCTTCGTCAACCTCCATCGTACTATCCTTAACCTTATTCGGCGAGAACCCGCCACAAATGCCATAAATAGTAAGGATTGTGGATAGTAATATGGCAATAGCCCCACACCATCCTAATATCTCAAATATCTTTTTGTTTGAGTCATCTTCCAAAGCTTTAATTACTACGCATGTTCCCAAAACTGTAAAGATAACAGCAATTTTGGGCCATATAGAGGGTATAAACCAAGGTGCAATTAAATTTAGAAGTATGGTAACGACAATAATACCCAAAATAATCCACGTGGTGGCATCCATTTCATTATCTGTCGATTTCTTACTCTTCTTTTTAGGGGGGAGCGTTTGTGTCTGTGTGTTTTTTACTCTTTCTGCTTTCTTAAGTTTCTCTTCTAACTTTTTTATTTCCTCGTTGAGTTCATCTACATTATTTCTTCGAAGTTGACTTACACATTTTTGGTAGTCATTTTTCATTTTCGCCAGAGAAGACTGCAAGTCCGAAACTTGAGATTTTAAACTCACATTCTCCTTCTCAAGTGCATTTTTTATTGAAATTAATTTATCGAAATCTTCTTGAAGAGAACCATATCCTTCTAAGACCTTTTTTCTAATGGGACTACTGGACACTATTTTTTCTTTTAATCCATCACGAACTTCCTGATCCACGACTCTCTCAGTAGTTAACAACAGGTTCGTTCTGTCTAATTCAAGTTTGCTCTCTTCATTATTTAACTGGGTACACCTTAATTCAATATCGTTAACAATGGACTCTTGCTCCTTTTTAATTTTCTGTTCCTGCAAGATTTTCTTTTGTCTTTCGTCCTCTAACCTTTTTTCCTCCTCCAGTCTCTTTCTTTCCTGTTCTTCCTTCTTACGTCGCTCCTCTGCGGCGAATTCATCCAAATAAGATTTCACGGATTTAATTAAATCCTCTATTCCTTTCTGTGGATTGGCATAATATTCAATATAATCCAAATCAGCGATACGAAACAGTACCTTTTTATTGTATGGACTGGAATCTATGCGAACTGGTATTATATGCTTTTTTAATTCGTCTGCACTCGCAATTTCCCTACACGTCCAAGGCGATTTATTTGCATTGGCAGTTGATAAAAATACAAAAATCTTCGCATTCTCTATATTTGTAACAATCTTTTCTACGAAATTCTGTCCTGAATATATACCTTCCTGATCAAACCAATAACTAATCCCGGCATTGGTTAGTGCCTCCATTATTTTCGACACTTCATTACCAGGAATTACATTCCCATGCTCATCCACATAATCTTTACGCGAATAACTTATAAAAACATCGTATTTTGTTTGTTCCATAACAAAATTATGCGTTTCCTTCTGTAATATCGTTTATATTTAGCTCAAAACCGGCCCCAATTCATTAAAATAAATTAACATATCAGTCAAAACTTTGCCCGATATCAATGATAACATGCTAAATAGCATAAAAAAGTCGTCGTTTACCTCTCTACCAGCCAGTAGGCCATAATCATATAAACGGTGATGTCTGAGGCTCCCCCACCTCATTCGTCTCGCGAAAAAGCTCGTGAGACGAACGAGACGAATGAAACAGAAATGGCCCGCCGGTTTCCCGACGGACCAAATTTTTAATTATTCATTTTTAATTTTTCGCTACGAAGCTAGGCTTCTCCTCCGTCGCGAGTGGGGACTCGCTCCCCTTTGTGGGGCCGTAGCCACATTCAGTGGCTACTCTAAAGACCCCAGTCGCCCAGGCGAGCGTAGATGAGCTGCAGCTGCGGTCTGGTGAGTCTGCGGTTCTCGTACCAGCCCATGCGTTTGAGCAGGGACCGAAGCGGTTTGAACTTGCCGTTGCCGTAGCGCAGGTCGTTGAGCAGAAGCTTTTGGCTTTGGCGCAGACCTACCGGATGTCCGCGGCATCCGTCCGAATAATAGGCTCTTGCCAAATCTGACAGCGTCACGGCGTCTCCTCCTTCTGCTCGGGGATGAGGTAACGTCCCCTTCGCGTAGGCACCCAGTGTCTTTCACCCGCCAGCCTGTTGAGCGTGGCGCGACCCAGCGGAGCAAAGACGCTTTCTTCCCTCAGGTCCTCTATGGCGACCTGCTCTCCTGCATGGCGCGCTTCAAAGTCGCAGAAGGCTTCCAATCTTGCGGCCTCCACGGCGCTGATGTGTTTCACTTTCTCGCCGAAGGCGGCGAGCATGCCATTCTTCACGCTGCGGGTGTTGAGGTCGAGGATGGTCTGCAGGGCCAGCGCGCAGTCAATGGCTATTTCAATCCACCAGCGCGCCGTGTTGATGCACTGCCTCAGTAGCTGACGATCTTCAGCCGTCCACGCTTCTCCGCTATGTACCTCGTCGCCGCCACCACCCCGAAGAGGGGCGAAACCATTAGCAATAAGCAGCAGGTAACACAGGCCCATAGCCCTCTCGTTAGCTCGGCTACAACTGTCCGCAGCCATGTCCCCAAACGAGACCAGATACTTCTTAATATCTCTTCCCAACTCAAGAACTTCAGGGATGCAGACGGCCCGGGCGCAGCGTTCAGCGTGAACACAGTCTTCGAGGTCTTGCACAGTCGGGACAGGAGCTCCCTCTTTGCGGAGTCCGTACTTTTCAAGGAGTGCATTGCACTCATCAATTTCATCAGGTTTTTCATTTTCGTGGAATTCATTGTTAAACATTCTGAGACGGTCGGCGCACTCGCGCAGGAAGATGCGCTCCGCCATCGTCCAATGGGGTTCTATGTATTCGCCCTCCTTTTCCTCGTCTTTGCGCTTGGGCAGGATGGTGAGGTTGCTGCGCGAGAGCGTACCGTCGGCGTTGTTGTAGCGGAAGACTTTGAACATGGGGTCTATCGTGCCGCTGATGTTGGCGCAGATTTTCATCGAGCGCACATACAGCACCCCTTCCTTGGTCTTGTGGATGAAGTCTTCGCCGGTGCCGTCGTAGCTTCTCTTCATCATGTCCGGAATGGCATTGTAGCTGGGCTGTGCGATTTTCTTTCCGAACTCGCCACATTCCGTACAGCTGATGTAGATGGCGTCGCCGTTGTTGATTTGCATCTGCTGCACCAGCGCGATGGCCGTCGGCAGCCCCATGAAGATGCGCACCTTCTCGTCCGGCATCGGCGTCTCCTTGCGCTCCTTTTCCGAGAGCAGAGAATATTTGGCGGCGTTTTGGGCATTCTTGCTGTTGTCACTCAGCTCCTTGGAGAGGAAGAGCGACTCCAACTCTCTCTGCACCACGCTCTTGCCGCTGCCGCTGCCGCCCATCTGCCACGACAGGGCGCATACCCAGCGCAGACGGTTCGGAGAGTAGAGTACGCGGGTCCTGCTTCCGAGGAAAGCCAGGATGGGCATGACGGCCGTTATGGCCTGATGCACCGCGATGGGGTCGACGCCGCCGAGCAACGTCCGCGTGAAGGGGTCGATGTCTTCGGGCACGGGCTTGCTCTCCAGCAGCTCCTTCATGCTCCAGTCCCGGGGGTCGGCAGGCAGGCCCGATTTCTCGGGCTCTGCTGCCTGCGTTGCGACCGCCGTTGGCTGCTGTGCCATCGCAGCATCTTTCGCTTCCTGCTCCGCCACCATCTGCTTGATGACCGGGCCGACGGAGGTCAAGCGGTTTTTGGCTCTTTCCTGTAGCGAAGCGGCATTTATGCTATTATTACTCATAACTAAACATTTTACATTTTTCACTTTAAATTCTCAATTGCCAACTGTCAATTGTCAACTGTCAACTATCAATTGTTTTGTCCTCCGAGCCAGAAG
>X369_Koala__coassemble_4_pt1 | contig 62201 bp, 35 predicted proteins | sample X369_Koala__metabat2_high_PE_008 | metagenome-assembled genome bin X369_Koala | reverse complement strand
GGCCACTTCGACCACCTTGTTGGGATAGAAATACAGGCCCACAACGGCGTAGTTGGACTTGGGATGCTCGGGCTTCTCCTCGATGGAGAGGCAGTTGCCGTCCTTGTCGAACTCGGCCACGCCGTAGCGCTCGGGATCGTTCACCCAATAGCCGAACACAGTGGCCTTTTTGTCTTCTTCCGCAGTACGCACAGCCTCACGCAGCATCTTGCTGAAACCGTTGCCCTGGAAGATGTTGTCGCCGAGCACCAGACAGGCGCTGTCGTTGCCGATGAAATCCGCACCGATGGTGAACGCCTGAGCCAAGCCGTCGGGCGAAGGCTGCTCGGCGTATTCGAAATGCACGCCGTAGTCGCTGCCGTCGCCCAGAAGACGCTTGAATCCGGGCAAGTCGAAAGGTGTGGAAATAATCAGGATTTCGCGGATGCCTGCCAACATGAGCACCGATACGGGATAGTAGATCATAGGCTTGTCATAGATGGGCATCAGCTGCTTGGATATCCCCTTGGTGATGGGATACAAGCGGGTGCCGGAGCCTCCGGCCAATACAATTCCTTTCATACTCTTTGTCTTGAGTAAAACAATTTGATTCGTCCAAAGGTACGTAATTTTATCCGAACATCGGACATTTTATCATAAAAAACTTTAAGATTCGCCCCGCTATTTCAAAAAAATGCGCCGCCGAGGGCCTCCGGTTCCAAAAAATTCCGTACCTTTACACCCGATTTTGTGCACAGGCGCACCTTGCGCACCCACCGCACATACACCGACGTGAGCCCGAGCAGAGCCGCTGCATCACTGCTGCATCACTGCTGCATCACTGCTGTTTACTCGAAGAATATACGAGAACTGAACGAGGGCAAGACGGGAGGAAGACGAACAAACAAAGGAAACAATATAACGAAAAAGACAAGAACTATGCGAATGAAACTTAACATGCTCGCTGTCAGCGCTATGGCCATGATGATGATGGCCTCTTGCGGCAAGCAGCAGCAACAGACGCCCAGTGCCGTCTACAAGACGATGAAGGTTGAAAAAGAGGACGTCACCATCGAGAGTAAATACAGCGCCACCATCCGTGGCCGCCAGGACGTCAATATCCTCCCCCAGGTGGCCGGCACGATACATCAGATTTGCGTCACCGAAGGCCAGCATGTCAGCGCCGGCCAGACGCTCTTCATCATTGACCAGGTGCCCTACGAGGCCGCTCTGCGCACCGCAGAGGCTGCCCTCGAAGCCGCCAAGGCCTCAGAAGCCACCGCAGCCCTCAACTACGAGGCCAAGAAGAAGCTGAGAGCCGACAACGTCATCTCCGACTTCGACCTGCAGACCTCGCACAACAGTCTGCTCTCGGCCAAAGCTCAGGTAAGCCAGTGCACCGCTCAGGTGGTGAACGCCCGCAACAACCTCTCCTACACCGTTGTGAAATCTCCCTCCAACGGCGTTGTGGGCCAGCTGCCCTACAAGAAAGGCGCCCTCGTGAGCGCTTCCATTCCCGAGCCTCTGACCACCGTCAGCGACATCCATCAGATGCACGTCTATTTCTCCATGACCGAAGGTCAGCTGCTCTCCATGGTGCGCGAAAGCGGTTCTCTGGACAAAGCCATCGAAAACATGCCGGCTCTGCGTCTGCGTCTGGTGGACGGCAGCGACTACGACATTCCCGGCAAGGTGGAGAGCGCCAGCGCCGTCATCGACCGCACGACGGGCACCATTCAGCTCCGTGCCGTCTTCGACAACCCTAACGGCGTGCTTCACAGCGGCTCCTCGGGCACGGTGATCATCCCCGTTGAGTTGAAAGACCAGTTCGTCATCCCCGCCAAAGCCACCGTGCAGCTGCAGGACCGCTTCTGCGTGTGGCAGGTGGATCAGGACGGCATCGCTCACGGCATCCTTGTGAAACTGCGCGCCGAGCGTTTGGGCGACAAGGTCGTTGTGACCGAAGGCCTGACACCCGGCATGGAGATTGTGGCCGAAGGTGCCGGCATGGTCAAAGAGGGCCAGGATGTGCTCAAGAAGAACGAGAAGAAATAAGCGAACGCTCTAACGAACAGGATTTGAAATGAAAGGCAATATATTCATCAAACGCCCGGTGATGGCAATGTCCATCGCCATCATGATTCTCCTGGTGGGTGCGATCAGCTATTTCACCTTACCCCTGGAGAGTTATCCCGACATTGCGCCGCCTACGGTGCAGGTGTCGGCCACTTATACCGGCGCCTCCGCCGACGCTGTTTCGCACGCCGTGATTCAGCCTCTGGAGGAGAGCATCAACGGTGTGGAGAACATGACCTACATGACCTCCACAGCCACCAACTCCGGCAGCGCCACCATCACCATCTATTTCAAGCAGGGCACCAACGCCGATATGTGTGCCGTGAACGTGCAGAACCGCGTCTCCAAAGCACAGGGCCTTCTGCCCCAGGAGGTGACACGCATCGGCGTGATGACGCAGAAGCGACAGACGTCCTTCCTGCAGATCGACGCCCTGGAGTGCACCAACGGCGAGTACGACGAAGACTTCATCTCCAACTACCTCGACATCAACGTCATCCCCCAAATCAAACGTATCAAGGGTGTGGGCGACGTGATGGAGTTGGGCGGCACCTACTCTCTGCGCATCTGGATGGATCCCGCCAAGATGGCCCAATACGGACTGATTCCCGCCGACATCTCCGCCGCACTGGCCGAGCAAAACCTCGAGTCGCCGACGGGACTTCTGGGTGAAAACCCCGTCAACGGCACACACGGCGAAGGCATCGACAACCCCTTCTCCTTCACGATGAAATACACCGGACGTCTGGCGAGCATCGACCAGTTTGAGAACATCGTCCTCAAGGCGCTCCCCGACGGCAACGTGCTGAAGCTGAAGGATGTGGCCAAAGCCGAACTGGGTGCCGTGAGCTATTCCTTCCACGGCGGCGCCAACGGTCACGAAGCCGTCTGCTTCCTGACCTTCCAGGTTGCCGGCGCCAACGCCAAAGAGACCAACGACCTCATCTTCGACAAGTTGGACGAGCTCTCTAAGGATCTCCCCGACGGCCTCAAGTTCACCACGCTGCAGTGCTCCAACGACTTCCTCATGGCCTCTATCGCCAATGTGGAGGAGACGCTCATCGTGGCCATCATCCTCGTGATTCTGGTGGTGTACTTCTTCCTTCAGGACTTCAGAGCCACCATCATTCCCTCCATCTCCATCATCGTCTCGCTGGTGGGCACTTTCGCCTGCCTGTCCGTCGCCGGATTCTCGCTGAACCTGCTGACGCTCTTCGCCCTCGTGCTGGCTATCGGTACGGTGGTGGACGACGCCATCGTGGTGGTGGAGGCCGTGCAGGCCAAGTTCGATGCAGGATACACTTCGCCCTACGAAGCCACCAAAGACGCCATGAACGATGTGACGATGGCCGTCATCTCATGTACCTTCGTCTTTATGGCGGTGTTCATCCCCGTGAGCTTCATGCCCGGCACTTCCGGCATCTTCTACACGCAGTTCGGCGTGACGCTGGCTACCTCCGTAGGTCTTTCCTGTGTGAGCGCCCTCACGCTCTGCCCCGCCCTGTGCGCCCTGATGATGCGCCCGGCTTCCGAGGAGCGCCGCAAGGGTTTCTTCGGACAAATCAACTACCGCACCCGTTTGGCCTACGAGGCCACCTACGGCGTTCTGCTGGAGAAATACCTTAACGTGCTCAAGCACATCGTTTCCCGCAAGGCCCGCATCTATGCACAACTGACCGTCATCCTGGCTTTCGTCGGCGTCTACTTCGCCTTCAAGAATCTGTCCTCCGGCCTCGTGCCTCAGGAAGACCAGGGCACGATGATGATGGTGGTCAACGGTGTGCCCGGCGCCAACCTCGCCAACACCAACGAAGTGCTCGACCGCGTGGAGAAGATCGTCAAAGACCTGCCCGAGGTGGAGAGCTACAACCGCGTTGCCGGCTACTCCTTTATGGCCGGACAGGGCACGGCGTATGCCATGTGCATCATGAAGATGAAGAACTGGACGGACCGACGCTCCGCCGGCCCCTGGAACTGGATCTCCAACTTCATGTCCACCTCTACGGTGGCTTCCGGCATGCTCACCAAGCGGCTGATGGAAGAGATTCCCGACGCCCAGTGTCTGGTGTTCGAGCCCGGTATGATTCCCGGCTACGGCATGGGCTCCATCGAGCTCAACCTGCAGGACAAGAACGGCGGCGACAAAGCCACCTTCCTCAGTTATACGCAGGAATTCCTGGGCCGCGTCAGCCAGCATCCCGAAGTGATGCGTGCCATGACCTCTTATGCCCGCAACTTCCCCCAGCTGCTTGTTGAGGTGGATGCCGCTCAGTGCAAGCGTGCCGGCATTTCCCCCAGTCTTGTGCTCAGCACGCTGGGCTCTTACTGCGGCGGCGCCTACGTGAGCAACATGAACCAGTTCGGCCACGTTTATCGCGTGATGCTTCAGGCCACTGAGAAATCGCGCCTCACTCAGGAGGATCTCTCCAATATGTACGTGCGCAACGGTGCCGACATGGCGCCCATCTCCGAGTTTATCAAGCTGACGCCCATGCTCGGCCCCGAAATCGACACCCGATTCAACCTCTTCTCGTCCATCATGTGTAACCTGATGCCCAACGCCGGCTATTCTTCCACCGACGTTATGAGAGTGGTCGAAGAGGAATTCCACAAGACCTTCCCCTCGGGCTTCGGCTACGAGTACGGCGGCATTTCACGTGAGGAGAACGAGATGCGCGGCTCCTACGCTACGATGGTTATCTACTGCGTCTGCGCCTTCCTCATCTTCCTCATCCTCTCCTGTCTCTACGAGAGCTTCCTCGTGCCCTGGTCCGTCATCCTCTCGGTGCCGGCCGGTGTGCTGGGTTCCGTGGGTTTCGCCTGGTTGTGGAATCAGGGATATGCTGTGCTGCCTATGGTCTTCGGCTGCAAGATTGACAACAACATCTATCTGCAAACCGGTATCATCATGCTCATCGGCCTGCTCTCCAAGACCGCCATCCTGATTACGGAGTTCGCTCTGGAGCGCCGCCGCAAGGGCATGGGCATCGTCGAAGCCGCCTACGCCGCCTGTGAAGCCCGTCTGCGCCCGATTCTGATGACCGTCCTCACGATGATCATCGGCATGGTGCCTCTGATGGTGTCCACCGGCGCCGGCAGCCACTCCAACCGCACCATCGGCGTCACCGTCATCGGCGGCATGTTTGTCGGCACTTTGGCCATTCTCTTCACCGTGCCCGTCTTCTTCATCCTCACCGAATGGTTACAGGAGAAGATTCGTCCCGTGATGGTAGAGGAAGCCGACCAGCAGTTCCTCAAGGAGCGCGAGCACAGCCTCAAAGCCAAAAAGGAGGCAGAAGCCGAACATGAAGACTAAACCGTCCATCACAAAATGTCAAGAAACGCAATGAAAAAGACTCTATATAACGTCATCGTGTGTGCCCTCGCGGGTCTCACGATGACCTCTTGCGCCGTCTTCAAGAACTACCACCGCGAGAAGGTGGTGGGTGAAGTCCAAACCGACGGCATCTACGGCGACGCTCAAAGCGGCGACTCGCTCGGTCTGGGCGATCTCTCGTGGAGAGAACTCTTCACCGACCCTACCCTGCAGACGCTCATCGAGAAGGCGCTTGTACAAAACACCGACGTGCGCAACACCGATCTGCAGATTCAGCAGGTACAGTACGCTCTGAAGGCCTCCAAGCTGGCGTTCATCCCCAGCATCAGCTTCTCGGCCAACGGCGCCATCTCCAAGACCTACGACCCCTACAATCGCAGAGACGTTCGCGAGGCTTTTGCCGACAACACGAAAGTTTACGGCGCCACTCTGACAATGGGCTGGCAGAATGTCAACTTCTTCGCCCTGCGCAACCAGTTGAAAGGCGCCCAGGTGTCACTCGAGCAGATCAAGACGGCACGTCAGGCCGTTCAGGCCGGCCTGGTGGCCAATGTGGCAAAACTCTACTACACTATCTGCCAGCTCGACGAGCAGATTGTGTTCATGCAGCAGACCGTCGACAACTGGAAGACCTATTGGGAGATGCAGAAGAGGTTGATGGAAGCCGGACAGGCCAACATCGCTGCCGTCAGCAGCGTTGAGGCCACCTATTGGTCGATGGTGGGCACGCTCGACGAACTCGTGGACGACCGCACCATAACGCAGACGGCACTCTGCACACTTCTGGGCGAGCCTTCCCACTTCATTGAGCACACCACGCTGGCGTCATTCCAGGCTCCGGCGCTCATCACCACCGGCGCTCCCATCTCCATTCTCTCGCGCCGTCCCGACGTGAAGCAGGCTGAACTGAAGCTCGCCGAAGCCTTCTACGACAAGCAGGAAGCCGGCGCCGCCTTCTACCCCAGCCTCTCCTTGAGCGCTTCTGGCAGCTTCACCAACAGCACCGGCCTGGGCATCGTCAATCCCGGCGTGATGATCGGCGAAGCCGTTGCATCGCTCATGCAGCCCATTTTCCAGGGTGGTGCCCTGCGTGCACGCTACAAGATTGCCAAAGCGGACATTGAGATTGCCAAGAACGACTTCGTGCAGTCGGTTATCGAAGCGGGCAACGAGGTGAACACCGCCATGTTGGAGGTACGCTGTGCCGAAGAGCATCGCATCTACTACGGCCACGAGGCTGACGCCAACCAGATTGCCTATGATGCGACACGCCGCCTCTACGAAAACTCTTCGCTCAACTACCTCAACGTCATCACTGCGCACAATGCACTCATACAGTCGCGCATGGCGCAGATAGGCAACCGCATGGATGCCGTCGAAGCCACCATTGAGCTGTATCTGGCTTTGGGCGGCGGATCCAAATAAACGAAAGCGCCGCAAGTCCCTGGGGGCCTGCGGCGTTTCTCATATCTCTTTACGACACCACATTTCGGGGCTTTCCTTCCAGGAAGGCCCTGATGTTTTCCGTCGCTATGTGCAGCAGCCTCTCCCGAGCTTCCCGTGTGGCCCACGCCAGATGCGGTGTGATGTAGAGGTTGGGCGCCTGAGGCAAATGCTGCGGCGGCTCCTTCGTGAGCACATCCAGACAGGCGGCCGCCAGCCGGCCTTCCCTGAGCGCCTCACACAAAGCCTCCTCGTCCACCAACGGACCTCTGCCCGTGTTGATCAGTATGGCCGAGGGCTTCATCCATTTCAGCCTTTCTGCGTTCACCAGATGATGCGTCTCGGGCGTCAGGGGGCAATGCAGCGTCAGGACGTCGGCGCGGCGAAACAGCTCTTCCCAACTGCGCGTCGCTTCAACAACGTCCTGCGTCTGCGTCTTGCTCGTGTAGGCCAGCACCTTCATACCAAAGGCCTGCGCGATTTGCGCCACAGCACTGCCGATGTTGCCCAGTCCGACGATGCCCATCGTCTTGCCGGCCAGCTCCGCGAGGGGCGCCTTGTAGAAGCAGAAGTCCTTGCTCCTCTCCCATTCGCCCTGCTTCACGGCGCTGTCGTAGAGCGCCACCTGCTGCGTCACGTTGAGCAAATGGGCAAACACCATCTGCGCCACCGACATGGTGCTGTAGGCGGGAATGTTGGTCACCGTGATGCCGCGCGCTCTGGCGGCATCGATATCCACCACGTTGTAGCCCGTAGCCAGCACGCCGATGTATTTCAGCCGGGGCAGCTCGGCCATCACTTCGGCGTCGATCACCACCTTGTTGGTCAGCACGATGTCTGCCTCACGTGCGCGCTCCACCGTAAGATGTGCGGGCGTGCGGTCGTAGCGCGTGAAGTTGCAGCCCTCCAGCGTCTCCATTTCCACCCACGAGAGGTCGCCCGGATTGGCAGCATACGAGTCCAGCTCCACAATGTTGGTCTTCATCATCTTTCGTTGTTTATATGTTCTGCTGCGGCGTCGGCACATCGCTGCCCGTCCACTGCCGCACTGACAATACCTCCTGCATAGCCGGCACCTTCTCCTGCGGGATAAAGTCCGACGAGACGCACATGACGCAGCGTCTCCCTGTCTCTGAGGATGCGTACGGGCGCCGAGGTGCGCGTCTCCACACCGATGACAGTCGCCTCGTTGGTGAGGAATCCGCGATAGCGTCTGCCCCACAGACGGAAAGCTTCCCTCAGGCGCTCAGAAATTTCCTTGGGCATCCAGAAGTGCAGCGGCGAGGCCACCAGACCGGGCGCATAGCTGCTCTCGTTGAGGTCTGCCGAAAGGCGTCCGTTGACGAAATCCGCCATCCTTTGCGCCGGCGCCGTCTGTTTCTGATTGCCCTGCAGCCAGCACAGTCGCTCCAATTCTTCCTGATAACGCATCATGCAGAAGGGATCGTCCGCCGTCGGCGTCACCTCCACCACCATGCCGCTGTTGGACCAGCGGCCGTTGCGCCCGCTGGGACTCATGCCGTTCACGACGATTTGCTCCGGCCCCGTGGCCGCAGGCACCACAAAACCGCCGGGACACATGCAGAAGGAGTATACGCCTCTGCCGTCCACCTGGTCCACCATAGCGTATTCCGCTGCCGGGAGCCAGCGACCGCGTCCTTCGCGGCTGTGATACATGATGCTGTCGATGAGCGATGCCGGATGCTCCAAACGCACGCCGACAGCCAAACCCTTGGCTTCTATCTCGATGCCGCTCTCGTGAAGATAGCGATACACGTCGCGGGCCGAATGGCCTGTGGCCAGAATCACCGCTTCGGCTTTGTATTCGCACCCGCCGGCCACGATGCCCTCCACACGGTTGTCCCTGATGATCAGACTCTCCGCTTTCGTTTGGAAATGCACTTCTCCGCCGCAGCGCCGGATGCGCTCGCGGATGTTTTCGATGACGCGGGGAAGTCGGTCGGTGCCGATGTGGGGATGTGCGTCGGAGAGTATGGCGGGCGAAGCTCCGTGCTGCACGAACAGGCGCAGGACGGCGTCCACGTTGCCTCGCTTCTTGCTGCGGGTGTAGAGTTTGCCGTCGGAGTAGGCACCCGCTCCGCCTTCACCGAAGGAATAGTTGCTCTCGGGATCGACGCGCTGCTCGGGACGGATGCGGGCGATGTCTTTCTTGCGCTCGTGCACATCCTTGCCGCGCTCCACGACGACGGGCCTGAGTCCCCGCTCTATCAGACGCAGCGCGGCAAAGAGACCTGCAGGACCGGCACCCACGATGACAACGGTCTTCTCCCCCGAGACATCCTTCTCCTTGAAGTCGTCCACGCGGAAGACGCTCTCGTCGGGATCGGTCTCCACCGTGAGGTTGATCCACACCTGCCGCTGGCGGGCGTCGATGCTGCGGCGCCTGACCCACACGCTGCTGCAACGCACGCCTTTCTCCTCCAGGAGATAGCGACGTATGCTCTGTTCGTTATAAGCCTGTTCGGGCGTCAGCTTGAGTGTGTATTCCATTGAACATTGACCATTGAACATTGACCATTAACCATGAACCCTTAACCATTAACCGAACAGTTCTCTCACGGCGTCGGCCACACGGCCCACGGGACAGAGTTCTATGGTGTATTGTGCGGCATTGATGCCGTTCATGTTGGCTTTGGGCAACACCATACGGCGGAAGCCCATCCTCTGGGCTTCGGAGATGCGCTGCTCGATGCGCGAGACGGGACGTATCTCGCCTGAGAGGCCCACTTCGCCGCACATCACGGTGTCGGTCTCTATCGGCGTGTCCACGTTGCTGGAGAGCACGGCGGCCACCACACTGAGATCCAGCGCGGGGTCGGTGACACGCAGTCCGCCGGCGATGTTGAGGAAGACGTCCTTCTGCGCCAGTTTGAAACCCACGCGCTTTTCGAGCACGGCCAGCAGCATGTTGAGCCTTCGGCCTTCGAAGCCTATGGTGCTGCGCTGTGCGGTGCCGTAGGCGGCGGTGGACACTAGCGCCTGCGTCTCGATGAGGAAAGGCCTCACACCCTCCATCGCCGCACAGATGGCCACTCCGGAGAGACCTTCCCGGTTGTCCGATATCCAGAGCTCCGAGGGATTGGAGACAGCGCGCAATCCGTCGCTGCGCATCTCGTAGAGTCCGAGCTCCGAGGTGCTGCCGAAGCGGTTTTTGATGCCGCGCAGGATGCGGTACATGTGATGCTGGTCGCCCTCAAACTGCAGCACGGTGTCCACGATGTGCTCCAGCACTTTCGGGCCGGCCAGCGTGCCGTCTTTGGTGATGTGACCGATGAGTATGATGCTGGCGCCGCCCCCTTTGACGTATTTCAGCAGCGAAGCGGCGCATTCCCTGATTTGCGAGAGACTGCCCGGCGACGACTCCACCGTCTCCGTCGATACGGTCTGTATGGAGTCGATGATGACCAGATCGGGCTGCAGGTCTTCGATGTGGCTGTAGATGCGCTCTAGCGAGGTCTCCGTCAGCAGCAACAGGTTGTCTCCCGAGCCGCCGCCCAGACGCTCCGCTCTGAGCTTGATTTGGCGGGCGCTCTCCTCACCGGAGACATAGAGCACCTTCATGCCCTCCAGCCGCAGGATGGTCTGCAGCACCAGCGTGCTCTTGCCGATGCCGGGCTCGCCGCCCAGCAGACACAGGCTGCCGGCCACCAGTCCGCCGCCAAGCACGCGGTTGAGCTCTTCGTCGCGCAGGTCGATGCGCACTTCGCGGTCCACCGTGATGTCGCGTATGGGCGTCGGTGTGTTGCCGGCGCCACGTCCTCGGGCCGAAGCGCCCGGCAGCGTGATTTTCTCCTGAGCGACTTTGGCTTCGCGGAACTCCTTCATCGTGTTCCACTGCCCGCAGGCGGGACAACGTCCCAGCCATTGCGCACTCTCCTGCCCGCATTCCGTGCAGACATACATCGTCTTAGTTTTTGCCATACATTTGATACAGGGCGTAAATGAGATATATAATAAAACAGGGCACACTGACCCAAGGGAAAGGCGCCACCGTGAAGAACATGTAATCGACCATCGCCACAGCGACGAGCGTGGCGCCGTAGAAGAGCAGCCCGCGCCCTTTCAGCAGGCGCAGCATCTCGTCGGCGGTAGCGAGCGCCATCACCGTGAGGGCCCACACCGAGCAGAGGAAGAGGGCCACGATCCAAGGCTGGCCGAAGGGGTTGAGCGAGGGGTGGAAATAGTATTCCTGCCAGGCTTCCGCGTGGTATTTCTGTATCCAGGCATAGAGCAGCGCCGAGGCCGACAGCGTCAGACAGAAGGCGGCGGGATAGCCGCTGCCGATGTCGTCGTAGTGGACGACGGGCATCCTGTAGCGCTTGGACTTCATCCAGAGCCACACGAGCAGCATGAGCAGCGAGAAACTCATAAAGTAGTTGGTGTGGCGGCTGGAGAAGAGATTGATGAACTCCGAGATGGGGTCGCTCGGCACGACGCTCTCCATCATGCAGCCCTCTCTCACCCACCCCTGCGTCGTCTGGTCGCGCGCCAGCTTCACCCAGACGGTGTCCACGGAGTCTTCGGGGATGACTGCAATCTGGGCCACCACTACTTCGTCGCCGCTGCGAAGCCACACGCTGTCGCCCCGCACCTGCTGGGTGTGGAGGGGCTGCTCGCGCTGCAAGGGCAGGTCGCCGGTCAGTCGGAAATTGAAGTTGGCGGTGTAGTGACGGGGCATATCTTGTTTTCTTCGGTGTTGATCACTTGCATCTCACACTTGCGGCAGTCGAAGCGCAGGAGATAGCGCCGTCCGTCGGCGCCGCGCAGATAGAGCGGCCCTTTGGGGGCCTCGGGATTCTCGCGCAGACACATGCCGGTCTCGTAGCGGATGCAGTAGCGGCAGGTCATCAAAACTTCTCTATCGTCCTTCTTCTCCATTCTGACAGTATGCTTCTGGGGATGAACCACTGGCCGCTGCACTTCACGCCGGCGCTCTCGTATGGCGTGTCGCCCAGTCGCGTGAGGATCTCGACGATGCCGGCGCTCTGATCGCTCCTGGCCGGCTGCTTCTCCCAGGGGAAATGCTCCCGGGCGCAGCGTCCGTCCTCCAGCTCGGCCGTGAGGGTGAAGCCGTCGCCCTCCTGGTCGAGGGTCCACTTCAGGGGCAGCTTTCTCACGGCGGTGCGGCCTTCGAGCGCGCGCTCCATCGCCATGTCCTGATTGCGGTAGAGCACAGTGCCTTCCCTCAGGCCTTCGGGCATCACGTGAGGGTAAAGATGGTTGCCCTCGGCGCGGTTCACGCGGAATCCGGCCAAACGGCCGCCGGCGTCGTAGCAGAGCCCGTCGCCGTTGCTGAACGAGCAGAGCGAAGACACCACGATGCAGCCGCCGCGCGCGCTCTTCACCGTGCCGACCCTCTGACCCATGCTCTTGGGCGTGAGCAGGCAGGCCATACCCTTTTGTCTGCCGTTGAGGAAGTAATCGGTGTAGCCGCGCTGAAAGGTGCGCTCCACATCGGGCGTGAAGCTCAGCTCCACCCGACCCTGAGAACTCCCGCGGTATTCGCTGCGACGGCGGAATATGGCGTCGAGCCGCTGCCGGTACCAGGCCGTCACGTTCTTCACGTAGGCCTCGTCCTTCAGGCGCCCTTCTATCTTGAGTGAGGTCACACCGGCGTCGAGCAGACGCTCCAGCTCGTCGCTGCGCTTCATGTCGCGCATCGAGAGCAGATGACCGGTGACGAGAGCGTTGCCCTCGGCGTCTTCCAGCGTATAGGGCATGCGGCAGAACTGCGCGCACTCTCCCCTGTTGGCCGAACGACCGTAGCACACCTCGGAGGCGAAGCAGCGCCCGCTGTAAGAGACGCATACGGCGCCGTGGACGAAGACCTCGAGCGGCATCCCGGGCACCGCCTCGTGGATGCTGCGAATCTCCTCCAGCGTCAGCTCTCGGGCCAGAACGGTCTGGAGATAGCCGTCCTCCTGTCGGCGCCGCACGTCGTCCGCGGTGCGGTTGTCCATCTGCGAGGAGGAGTGCAGCGGCAAATCCTTGATGCGCCGGGCCAGCCTCTCGTCCTGCACGATGAAGGCATCGACGCCCAGGCTGTAGAGCTGGCGCGCCAACTGTTCGGCCTCATCCTGTTCGGCGTCCGTCAGCAGCGTGTTGAGCGTCACATAGACCTTCACCCCGAAGGGCCGGGCGTAGCGCACCACTTCTGCGATATCCTCCGCCGAGTTGCCGGCGGCAGCGCGCGCTCCGTAGCGGGCCGCACCAATATACACGGCATCGGCTCCGTGGTCTATGGCCGCCCGCGCCGTCTGGGCATTGCGGGCAGGGGCCAGCAGTTCAATGTATCTGGTTGATGTCAAAGGGCGTCTCCTGATATACGTAATAGTTGAGCCAGTTGGTGAAGAGCAGGTTGGCGTGGGCTCTCCAGCTGACCTTCACCCCGTGGGCGGGGTCGTCGTCGTAGTAGTAGTTGTAGGGCACGTGAATGGGCAGTCCCTTGCCCAGATCGCGCCGGTATTCGGTGTCGAGCGTCATGGGCGAATATTCGCTGTGGCCCGTGATGAAGATCTCGCGCCCTTGGCGCCCCATCACCATCGACACGCCGCTCATCTCGCTCTCGGCGATGATGCGCAGTCCGGGACAGCGTCTGAGGTCCTCGCGCCGTATCTCGGAGTGGCGGCTGTGGGGCATGTTGAACTTGTCGTCGAAGCCTCTGAACAGCGGCAGCGAGGCGTCGGTGGGCGTCTGCGGGAAGATGCCGAACATCTTCTCCGGCAGGGGGTATTTGGGGATGCCGTAGTAGTGGTAGAGCCCGGCCTGCGCGGCCCAGCAGATGTAGAGCGTCGAGGTGACGTGCGTGCGGCACCAGTCCATGATTTCCATCATCTCGTCCCAGTAGGTCACCTCCCTGAAGTCGAGATGCTCCACGGGCGCTCCGGTGATGATCATGCCGTCGAACTTCTCATCCCTCATCGCCTCGAAGTCGCGGTAGAAGGCCTTCATGTGCTCCACCGGCGTGTTCTTCGAGGTGTGCGCCTTGACCTTCATCAGATGGAGCTCCAGCTGCAGGGGCGAGTTGGAGAGCAGACGGATGAGGTCCGTCTCGGTGGTGATTTTGAGCGGCATCAGGTTGAGGATGCAGATCCTCAGCGGACGGATATCCTGAGTGGAGGCGCGCAGCTCGTCCAGGACGAAGATGTTCTCCTTCTTCAGGAAGTCTATTGCCGGCAATTTATTGGGTAGTCTGAGTGGCATTTTCTTTAACCTTTAACCATTAACCATTAACCGTTACTCGCTGAGTTCCAGCCATTTCTCTTCGGCCTTTTCAAGCTGCGCTTTCAGCGCAGCATGCTTCTCGTAGAGCGAAGCGTCGCCGCTGCCCTCGGGCGTGGCCATGCGGGCTTCGAGTATCTTCACGGCCTGCTCCAGCTGGCTCATCTGCTCCTCGGCCTCCTTGATGGCTTTCTCCTTCTTGCGCTGCTCGCGGGCCTGCGCCTTCTGCTCTTCGTAGCTCAGGGTGCGTGCGGCCTTGGGGGCTTCTGCGGCAGCGGGAGCGGCGGCTTTCTGCGCCGCTGCGGCCCCACCCTGCTGGAAGGCGATCTCGGCCTGCTGCGCCTCGTGCTGGCGTATCCAGTCGTAGATGCCGCCGAGGTATTCCCTCACGCGTCCGCCGCCGAACTCATAGACGCGCTCCACCAGTCCGTCGAGGAAGTCGCGGTCGTGGCTCACGATGATCACCGTGCCGTCGAAGGCCTTGATGGCGCTCTTGAGCACGTCCTTGCTCTTGAGGTCGAGGTGGTTGGTGGGCTCGTCGAGGATGAGGCAGTTGACGGGCTCCAGCAGGAGCTTGATCATCGCCAGTCGGGTGCGTTCGCCGCCGGAGAGCACCTTCACCTTCTTGTCGGAGGCCTCGCCGCCGAACATGAAGGCGCCCAGTATGTCGCGTATCTTCAGACGGATGTCGCCGCGGGCCACGCGGTCGATGGTCTCGAACACGGTGAGCTCGCCGTCGAGCAGCTGCGCCTGGTTCTGTGCGAAGTAGCCGATCTCCACGTTGTGACCCACCTTGAGCGTGCCCTGAAAGGGGATTTCGCCCAGGATGCACTTCACCAGCGTACTCTTGCCCTCGCCGTTGCGGCCCACGAAGGCCACCTTCTCGCCGCGCCTGATGGTCAGGTTGACGTGGTCGAAGACGGTGCGGTCGTAGTCCTTGCGCACCTCGTCGCAGATCACGGGGAAGTCGCCGCTCCTCTGCGAACAGGTGAACTTCAGTCGCAGGGCGCTGGTGTCCACCTCGTCCACCTCGATGGGGACGATCTTCTCCAGCTGCCTCACCTTCTGCTGCACCTGCACGGCCTTGGTGGCCTGGTAGCGGAAACGCTCGATGAAGGCCTGCGCCTCCTCTATCTCGCGGCGCTGGTTCTCGTAAGCGCGCAGCTGCTGTTCGCGGCGTTCGGCGCGCAACGTGAGGTATTCGTCGTACTTCACCTTGTAGTCGTGTATCTGGCCGCAGGTGATCTCTATGGTGCGTGTGGTCACGTTGTTGATGAAAGCCCTGTCGTGCGAGACGAGCATCACGGCGCCGTCGTAGCCTGCGAGGAACTTCTCGAACCACTGTATCGACTCGATGTCGAGATGGTTGGTGGGCTCGTCGAGCAGCAGCACGTCGGGGTGGCGCAGCAGGATTTTGGCCAGCTCGATGCGCATCCTCCATCCGCCGCTGAACTCGCTGGTAGGGCGGTCCAGGTCGCGCTGTTCGAAGCCCAGTCCTTTGAGCGTGCGCTCCATCTCGCCGCGATAGTTGTCGCCGCCCATCATGCGGTAGCGCTCGCTCTCGTGGGTGAAGCGCTCGCACAGAGCCATGTAGTCCTCCGTCTCGTAGTCGGTGCGCCGGGCCATCTCCTCCTGCATCTCCTCCACGCGGCGCTGCACGGCCTGTATGTCGGCAAAGGCGGTCTCGGCCTCTTCGGTCACGGTGCGTCCGTCGGCGAGCACCATCACCTGCGGCAGATAGCCCACCGTCGTGTCGCGCGGGATGGCGATGCTGCCCGATGTGGGCCGCTCCAGTCCGGCGATCATCTTGAGCATGGTGCTCTTCCCCGCCCCGTTTTTGCCGACGAGGGCGATGCGGTCGCGGTCGTTGACGACGTAGCTGACGTCGGTGAATAGCGCCTTGGCGCTGAACTCTATTGTGAGATGGTCTATACTAATCATACTTCAGCGCGCAAAGATACGAAAAATTTCCGACTTTCGCCCTCCGGAGCCCGTTTTTTCTGGATAACGGCGGCCGGATACGGACAAATTGCCGCTATTGCCGAATAAATTGCACGGCGCGATTCGCCAAAATGCAAATTTTATCTATATTTGTGTCCGCAAAAACGGAAAAAGCGGCACGGCCGCCATTATTTTAACAACGAGTCCGACATGAATTATTTACAGGAGAAAATACTGCGGGAGGATCCACACCGACGATGCCGCCATGGTGACGGAGCGGGACACTCAGAGCGTCAGCTCGGAATTGACGGTGCAAAGATACGACAGCGGCATTGCGGTCTAAAATTTTTGAGCAACTTTTTTCAATTTTTTTTGAGGCACTCCATCTTGTCACTAATTGTCATGGTCAATAGTTGTCATTAAGAAATTGAAATCGGGGCGAAAATGGGCCATAGTATAATATAAATATAATATTATATTTATATTTACTATGAGCCAGAAAATGCTGCCCCACTCAAATGAAAAAAGTTAATGACAATAGATGACAATGACAACAAATGACAACAAGATAACCTAATTCACTGTTTTATAGCGAATAGCAATTCAGCTTCCTACCATTTGAAGGTAATTCAAAGTCCGTTTTAGACATCAAAAAAGTCAAAATCCGGGCAAAATCGTCCCAAAATCTCCGCCGTTTTGCCCTCTGTTTTGGCCCCAAAAAGCCTCTATTCTCCCACACTTTCGCTTCAAAACGCACCAAAACCGCCCTAAAACACGGCGAAAAACACCGATTTTGAACAGTCTGAGAACAGTCTGAGGAGCCTCTGAGGAGCCTCAACGGACAAAGCGGACAAGCGTTAATTTGTCCGTACACATGCAAATTCCTACTGGCCGAAGGCCTGGCGCAGCGGGCTGTCCTCGGGCCGCTGCTCGAAATAGCCGGACTGACGCTCACGGATCTGCTCCCACACACGGCGGGCAGCTTCCTTCTCGCCGCGCAGCAGCAGGCAGTTGCCGCGACACTCCAGCGCCATCAGCCCGTTGCGCTCCAGAACGTCGGGCGCCACCACAGGCAGCGCGTCGAGGAAGATCAGCGTGAGGTCGGCGCCGATGACATCGTAGGCCTCGCTATAGAGATAGAGACGGGCGTAGTTGAGGGCGTTGATGTAGCCCTCCATCCCCGTAAGGCCTCTGTAGCGCTTGATGTCACGCTCCTCGGCCTCGAGGCACTCCTTAATCAGACGACGCCCCTCCTCCACTTCGCCCAAGCGGTATAGCGCCACCGCCCGATAGCCTTCAAGGAGATGAAAAGCGAGATCGCAGGCGACATCGCGCTCGTGACCGGCACGGATGTAATCGTCGATGCACTGCCGCTGACGGCTGCAAAAATCCCTGCCGAGCTTCCACATGCGGGAATTGCCGATAAGGCCGGACCCGATGGCAGCGACAACATTGGCATAATAGCGCAACGGCACGTTCTTCTCCCGGGCCTCGGCAAGGAAGGAATCCACCCGGGCGATGGCGCCGTCCGGGTCGTCACCCTTCGTGACCTCAGATGCGGCATTGAGGGCATCCGTGAGACAATCGCCCGCGTAGCGATAGCACGGCACAGAGGTGCCGAAGACCGTCTGCCACTGTGGCGGCAGACCGCCCCTGACCCATATCTCCGTAGTCGGCCGTCCGCCCTCCGGCGTGAAGGTGAGCGCATGACAGTCGTCGCTGATCCAGCGGACGCTGCAGCGATGGCCGCCCTCGACGAGCACGCTGTCGCCCTCGAAACGCAGGTCGCTGGCAAAGTTGCAGCCCAGAACGGGAGGATTGACCCCGCAGCGGATCACCGCCGACATGCCCGGCGAATAAACCTTCCAGAAAGCAGAGCAGGAAGAGCGGGGCCCCGAACCGTCGGGATTGGCCGCCGTTTCCACGCAGGTCCACCAGCCGGAGAAGCGGCCGGAAGTATGGTCAAACTTGTCCTCGAGGACGCTGAAAAGCTGCACCATCTGGGGCTCGACACGCTCGCGGGAATACTCCTCGGTGATGAATTCATTAAGATGGCCCATGCCAGGCCAAGACTCGTTGTACCACTTGAAATCAAAGCGCTCCGCACTCGCGTTGAAGATGCGCACGCCGTGACCGTCGGCGCCCTGAGGCTGGTCGCCGGTGGGCGTGAGAGGATGGTCCTCGCGAATCTCGATGCGGGCGTTGCCCCAGCGTCCGGGCCGACTGACGGTAGGGCCGATGAGGAGCAGGCCAACGGAATCGGCGGCATACTTATACTGCACGAAGCCGGGCATGCGGCTGCTGCCGTCGGCATAGACGAAACGCTGCAGGCGATAGAGCCCGCGGGGCTGCTCCGCACATACGGCGGAGAAACTCAACAGCAGGGCGAGAAGGAAGAAGAGCGGTTTTTTCATTTCTGTGCTCATGATCAGTTTAACACAAAGCGCTTCAGGCCTCGAAGTAGCCCAAGCCGTCGATGGCCTGGAGGAACTGGCCCACATAGTCCCACGACGTCGGGCTCCAGCGGAAGCCCAGACGGTAGAGCGTCTGCGTGGTGTAGCTGTTGAGCGTCGGCACGACGAACGACTCCTGTCCGTGACTCATATCCTGATAAGCCAGCAGGCTGCTCATCAGCTTGGCCTTCTCGGGGTCTTCCTGAGCCTCGGCCATCGCCGTCTGGAAGGCCGAAGCCTCCACCTGAGCGGGCACGTCGCCGATGAGCGACAGCTGCGACATCACATCGCCGAAGAAGACGTGATGGTTGTTGAACGGATGGAAGAGGCAGCAGGCGCGCGGCGTCTCGGAGAGCAGCACGATGCTGCGGGCCGTCTCGTTGATGGGCGAGAACTCCATCGGCTCGTCGCTCATCTCATAGGGATAGCAGCCCAGCATGCGGAACACGCGGATGCGGCCCATCGCGCTGTTGGTCTGGAAGTTGATCTGGAACTCGCCGTCGGTGGAACGCGGCGCCAGATTGCCCACACGCATCACCTTGGCCGAGAGACCCTCGCGGGCAACAGCCTCGAGGACGACGCGCTCGGAAACGAACTTCGAGTGGATATACTGGTTGTCCATATACTGGCCGTAGTAGAGCTTCTGCTCCGTCAAGACGGCATCGCGACCGGGCACGCCGTTGACCGAAAGGCCCGCCGTGCTGTAGGTGGACACATGCACCAGGCGCGCCCCCGTCTCGAGACAGAACTGAACGCAATGGGCCGCGCCGCCGATGTTGACGTCCTCAATCTCCGTGGTGCGCGAGAAATGCTTCACCATAGCAGCACAGTTAAAGACGGTGTTTACCTCTCCGTTGACATGTATCTCCTGCGTAACGTCGCCCATGACGATGCGCAGGCGGCTGCCGAAGAGCTCCTTGTAGTTTCTGCCGAAATAGTAGAAGAGCAGCTGGCGGAGACGGGCCGAAGCCTTCTCCTCGCTGTCGGCACGCACCAGGCACCAGATGACGGGCACGTCGTCGCGATCCAGGAGTTCCTTGAGCACGTGGATGCCCAAATAGCCCGTGGAGCCCGTCAGCAGGACGTTGCCGATGGGTTGGCGTTCGCCTTCGCGGAAGGCGTCGAGCGTGTTGCCCTCGAGCAGCGTGTTGATGGCGCTGTAGTCGTAGGCAGCGTCCTCGCCGACCTCGGAACCGTCGGCCAGCGTGGTGGCTTTGGTCTCGCCGCTGACAAACTGAGCCAGCTCACGCGGCGTGGGATGCGCAAAGAGGTCGCCGTAGGCCAGATGTTTGCCGTGCTTGTCGGCCTCGATGATGACGCGCGTCACCATGAGCGACGTGCCGCCCAGCTCAAAGAAGTTGTCCAAAGCGCCCACGCGGTCGAGCGTCAGGATGCCGGCGTAGATGTCGCAGAAGAGCCGCTCGGCCTCGTTGGCCGGCGCCACATATTCGCGGTCGGCAGCCTGGATGACAGGCGCGGGCAAGGCTTTCTTGTTGACCTTCTGGTTCTGGTTGAGCGGGATGGCGTCGATCTGCATCGTGGCGGCCGGAATCATGTAGGGCGGCTTCTGCTGCCCGATGAAGTCGTTGAGGGCTTTGATGTCCACGGGACCGTCGGCGACGATGTAGGCGGCGATGTACTTGCCGCCGTTCTCGTAGTCGAAGGCCTGCACGGTGACGTCCCTGATGCCGGGGAACTCGCGGATGACGGCCTCCACCTCCTTGAGCTCGATGCGGAAGCCGCGTATCTTCACCTGACTGTCCTTACGGCCGACAAACTGGATGTTGCCGTCGGGCAGATAGCGCACGATGTCGCCGGTGCGGTAAACGCGGGCGTATTTTCCGGAATCTCCGGAGAACGGATTCGCTATGTAAACTTCGGCCGTCTTCTCGGGGCGGTTGAGATAGCCGCGAGACACCTGCGGGCCGCTGACCCAGAGCTCGCCGGCGGCACCGGGCGGCAGACGGTTGAACTGCTTGTCCACGATGTAGAGGCGCATGTTGTCGAGCGGCTTGCCGATGGGAATATCCTGCTCATAGTCGTGCAGCAGATAAGTCGTCGTGAAGATGGTGCACTCGGTCGGACCGTATCCGTTGTACATGTTGTAGCCCTTGGGCGGCTGCAGGGCCGAGAGCTTCTCGCCGCCCACGGAGAAGTGCTTCAGCGAACGGTTGTCCACATTCGTGGCAAACTGGTAGCCCACCTGCGTGGTGATGAACGAGTGGGTGATGCCGTTGGCGTTGAAGTATTCGTTGAGGTCCGGCAGGTTGAGGCGGACGTCTTCACCTATTATATATACGGTGGCGCCGCAGGTCAACGCGGGATACATATCCATCATGCAGGCGTCGAAGCCGTAGCTGGCATAGGCGGCCACATGACTCTCGGACGTCAGCCCGTAGTAGCGCTGATACCAGTGGCAGAAGCAGACGAGGTTGCCGTGCGTCAGCTGACAGCCCTTGGGCACGCCGGTCGAGCCGGAGGTGTAGAGCATGATGAACAGCCGGTCGGGCTTTAATTGAGAATTGACAATTGACAATTGAGAATTGCTTTCCTCTGTCAGGGCGGGAAGGCTCTCGATGTCCTTCGTCAGCAGGACGGGACCGGTGTACTCGTCCACGATGTCGCGCAGCTCTTCGTCGGCAATCAGCAGGCTGGCCGAAGCGTCCTGCATCATGAAATTGAGGCGGTCTTTGGGATAACTCGGGTCGAGCGGCTGATAAGCGCAGCCGGCCTTCAGGACGCCCAGCGAAGCCACCACCATCCACTCGCAACGCGGAATGAGGACGGAGACGACGGGCTCCTCACTTGATAATTGAGAATTGACAATTGACAATTGACAATTTAATTTTTCAATGATATATCCGGCAATTCTGTCGGACAGTTCGTCCACCTGTCGGTACGTCAGCCGCACGTCGTGATAGACCACCGCAACGTTGTCGGGCACGCGCTCCACCTGTTGGCGGAAGAGCGAGACGACGGTCTGCGTGTCGTCGTAATCCACATCATTTTGGTTGAAGCTGTCGAGCAGGGCCGTCTGCTTCTCGTCGAGCAGCGAGATGCTCTGAAGCGGCGCATCGGGCTGACTGATGAACGCCATCGCAGCATTGGAGACGGAACGGGCCAAGCTCTCCATCAGCGCGCGGCTGTAGCGGCCGTTGTCGTATTGCAGGCTGATGCCCGGCTTGCCCGAAGGATCGGGCATGATGTAGAAGGCGATGCGGAACTTGGGCGCATCGGACTCGAAGTCCTTCATCGTCACAGGCTGACCCTTGTAGTCATGACCTTCGAGAACGCCCATCTGATAGGCGAACATGATCTCGGCGGAGAGGTCGTAGTCGGCGGCGATGCGCGCGAAGGGATAGGTCTCGTGGCGCAGCGTCTCGTCGAAGTTGCGGCTGGTCTCGCTGAGGAACTCGGAGACCGTCTGCCCGCCGATGTCGGCGCTCAGGGCCAGTGTGTTGACAAACATGCCCACCGTGTTGCTGATGCGCAGGTCGGAGCGGCCGTTGGAGATGGTGGTGATGCACAGCTGATCACTGTTGGTGAAGCGCGAGAGTGCATAGAAGGTGGCCGCCAGAAGATGATGCGAAGGCGAGATGCCCCTCTGACGGCAGAAAGCGTCAATCGACTCGAAGTCCAACGGGCAGAAGACCGTCTCAGTGACGCCCTGATCCTTGGGATTGGTGAGGTCGGAAGGCACTTCCGTGACGCCCTCCACCTTGCCCAGACGCTCCTGGAAGAAGTCGCGGGCGGCAGCGTATTCGGCGCTGTCTTCCGCTGCCTTCTGCGCCGCAACGAAGTCGGCGTAGGTGAACGTCTCGGGCTCTATCCGTCCGCCGTTCATCAGCGTGCACAGCTGGTCCAGGAAGAGGTCGAGCGAAGCGCCGTCGAAGATGAGGTGGTGTACATCGGCCAGGAGATAGACGCTCTCGGCGGTCTGGACAATCTCCATGCGGTAGAGCGGTCCCTGCCTCAGGTTGAAGGGCTGGACGAACTCCTTCATATACTGCTCCACTGCAGCCTCGTCCATCCGGCTCTGAGCTATGACGACAGGCTGTTCGACGTCGATCACCTGAATGATGTCGCCGCTCTGGCTGTCGAAATGCACGCGGAACTGGGGATGCGCCTTGATGATCGTCTCCACGGAGGAGGCGAGCTGCTCGACATCGGTGCCGCCGGGGAAGCGGATGGCCGCCGGAATGTTGTAGACCGTCGAGGCGGGCTGCTTCATGCAATCCACATAGACACCCATCTGCGCGTAAGACAAAGGTATCTGGCTCATGTCGGCATGCGGGGCTTCGGCTGCTGGCTCGCCCTTAGCGAAGCCGCCGCTCATGAAGGCCTTCAGAATCTCGTTCTCGATGCTCTGCACACTGCCCGTCTTGGCCAGAGACTTGGAGTCCAGGGTCACGCCGAAGCGCTTGTTGATCTGTATGGCGAGCTTGATGGACATGATGGACGTCAGGCCGGCATAACCCAACACCGTCGTCAGGCCGAAGTCGCCGGTGTTGATGACACCGGCAATGATGTCGTGAATCTCCTGCTCCAAGACATTCAGGGGCGCAGCCGTCTCGGAGCTCTCTCCTACTCCGCCGGCTTTCTTCTCGGGTATGGGCAGCGCCTTCTTGTTGACCTTCTGGTTCTGGTTAAGCGGGATGCGCTCAATCTGCATCGTCACGGCAGGCACCATGTAGGGCGGCTTCTGGTCGAGAATGAAGTTGTTGAGCGCTTCGATGTCCACAGGGGCGTCGCTGACGATGTAGGCCGCAATGAACTTGCCGCCGGCCTCTTCGTCGAAGGCCTGCACGGTGACATCTTTGATGCCCGGGAACTCGCGGATAACAGCCTCCACCTCCTTGAGCTCGATGCGGAAGCCGCGTATCTTCACCTGACCGTCCCTGCGGCCGACAAATTGGATGTTGCCGTCGGGCAAGTAGCGCACGATGTCGCCGGTGCGGTAAACTCTGGAGTATTTTCCGGATTTTCCGGAGAAGGGATTGTCTATGTAGACCTCGGCCGTCTTCTCGGGGCGGTTGAGATAGCCGCGAGACACCTGCGGACCGCTGACCCACAGCTCGCCGGCAGCGCCCACCGGTACACGATGGCCTTGCGCATCCACGATATAGAGATGTACATTCGCAATAGACTTGCCGATAGGAATCTCCTTTAACTTCTTTTCTACGGGACAGATGGTCACGAAGATGGTACACTCGGTAGGTCCATAGACGTTATGGAACCGATAGTTCGTCGGGGGTGTCAAGGAAGCCAGTTTCTCACCACCTGTCGAGAGATGCTTCAGCGAGTGGTTCTCGATGCTGGTGGCAAACTGATAACCCACCTGCGTCGTCATGAACGAATGGGTGATGTTGTTCTGCTCGAAGTAGTCGTTCAGCGAAACAAGATCCAGACGCAGCTCCTCGGGGATGATATACACCGAAGCGCCGCAGGTCAATGCGGGATACATATCCATCATGCAGGCATCGAAGCCGTAGCTGGCGTAAGCCGCCACCCTGTGCTCGGGCTTGAGGTCGTAATAGCGCTGATACCAATTGCAGAAGCATACCAAGTTGCCGTGCGTCAGCTGGCAGCCCTTAGGCACACCGGTCGAGCCGGAAGTGTAGAGCATGATGAATAGCCTGTCGGGCTTTAATTGAGAATTGATAATTGACAATTGAGAAATGCTTTCCTCAGTCAGGGCGGGAAGACTCGCGATGTCCTTCGTCAGCAGTACGGGACCGGTGTATTCGTCCACGATATCGCGCAACTCTTCGTCGGCAATCAGCAGGCTGGCCGAAGCGTCCTGCATCATGAAATTCAGGCGGTCTTTGGGATAACTCGGGTCGAGCGGCTGATAGGCACACCCGGCCTTCAACACGCCCAACGAAGCAATGGCCATCCACTCGCAACGCGGAATGAGGACGGAAACGACGGGCTCCTCACTTGATAATTGAGAATTGACAATTGACAATTGACAATTTAATTTTTCAATGATATATCCGGCAATTCTGTCGGACAGTTCGTCCACCTGTCGGTACGTCAGCCGCACGTCGTGATAGACCACCGCAACGTTGTCGGGCACGCGCTCCACCTGTTGGCGGAAGAGCGAGACGACGGTCTGCGTGTCGTCGTAATCCACATCATTTTGGTTGAAGCTGTCGAGCAGGGCCGTCTGCTTCTCGTCGAGCAGCGAGATGCTCTGAAGCGGCGCATCGGGCTGACTGATGAACGCCATCGCAGCATTGGAGACGGAACGGGCCAAGCTCTCCATCAGCGCGCGGCTGTAGCGGCCGTTGTCGTATTGCAGGCTGATGCCCGGCTTGCCCGAAGGATCGGGCATGATGTAGAAGGCGATGCGGAACTTGGGCGCATCGGACTCGAAGTCCTTCATCGTCACAGGCTGACCCTTGTAGTCATGACCTTCGAGAACGCCCATCTGATAGGCGAACATGATCTCGGCGGAGAGGTCGTAGTCGGCGGCGATGCGCGCGAAGGGATAGGTCTCGTGGCGCAGCGTCTCGTCGAAGTTGCGGCTGGTCTCGCTGAGGAACTCGGAGACCGTCTGCCCGCCGATGTCGGCGCTCAGGGCCAGTGTGTTGACAAACATGCCCACCGTGTTGCTGATGCGCAGGTCGGAGCGGCCGTTGGAGATGGTGGTGATGCACAGCTGATCACTGTTGGTGAAGCGCGAGAGTGCATAGAAGGTGGCCGCCAGAAGATGATGCGAAGGCGAGATGCCCCTCTGACGGCAGAAAGCGTCAATCGACTCGAAGTCCAACGGGCAGAAGACCGTCTCAGTGACGCCCTGATCCTTGGGATTGGTGAGGTCGGAAGGCACTTCCGTGACGCCCTCCACCTTGCCCAGACGCTCCTGGAAGAAGTCGCGGGCGGCAGCGTATTCGGCGCTGTCTTCCGCTGCCTTCTGCGCCGCAACGAAGTCGGCGTAGGTGAACGTCTCGGGCTCTATCCGTCCGCCGTTCATCAGCGTGCACAGCTGGTCCAGGAAGAGGTCGAGCGAAGCGCCGTCGAAGATGAGGTGGTGTACATCGGCCAGGAGATAGACGCTCTCGGCGGTCTGGACAATCTCCATGCGGTAGAGCGGTCCCTGCCTCAGGTTGAAGGGCTGGACGAACTCCTTCATATACTGCTCCACTGCAGCCTCGTCCATCCGGCTCTGAGCTATGACGACAGGCTGTTCGACGTCGATCACCTGAATGATGTCGCCGCTCTGGCTGTCGAAATGCACGCGGAACTGGGGATGCGCCTTGATGATCGTCTCCACGGAGGAGGCGAGCTGCTCGACATCGGTGCCGCCGGGGAAGCGGATGGCCGCCGGAATGTTGTAGACCGTCGAGGCGGGCTGCTTCATGCAATCCACATAGACACCCATCTGCGCGTAAGACAAAGGTATCTGGCTCATGTCGGCATGCGGGGCTTCGGCTGCTGGCTCGCCCTTAGCGAAGCCGCCGCTCATGAAGGCCTTCAGAATCTCGTTCTCGATGCTCTGCACACTGCCCGTCTTGGCCAGAGACTTGGAGTCCAGGGTCACGCCGAAGCGCTTGTTGATCTGTATGGCGAGCTTGATGGACATGATGGACGTCAGGCCGGCATAACCCAACACCGTCGTCAGGCCGAAGTCGCCGGTGTTGATGACACCGGCAATGATGTCGTGAATCTCCTGCTCCAAGACATTCAGGGGCGCAGCCGTCTCGGAGCTCTCTCCTACTCCGCCGGCTTTCTTCTCGGGTATGGGCAGCGCCTTCTTGTTGACCTTCTGGTTCTGGTTAAGCGGGATGCGCTCAATCTGCATCGTCACGGCAGGCACCATGTAGGGCGGCTTCTGGTCGAGAATGAAGTTGTTGAGCGCTTCGATGTCCACAGGGGCGTCGCTGACGATGTAGGCCGCAATGAACTTGCCGCCGGCCTCTTCGTCGAAGGCCTGCACGGTGACATCTTTGATGCCCGGGAACTCGCGGATAACAGCCTCCACCTCCTTGAGCTCGATGCGGAAGCCGCGTATCTTCACCTGACCGTCCCTGCGGCCGACAAATTGGATGTTGCCGTCGGGCAAGTAGCGCACGATGTCGCCGGTGCGGTAAACTCTGGAGTATTTTCCGGATTTTCCGGAGAAGGGATTGTCTATGTAGACCTCGGCCGTCTTCTCGGGGCGGTTGAGATAGCCGCGAGACACCTGCGGACCGCTGACCCACAGCTCGCCGGCAGCGCCCACCGGTACACGATGGCCTTGCGCATCCACGATATAGAGATGTACATTCGCAATAGACTTGCCGATAGGAATCTCCTTTAACTTCTTTTCTACGGGACAGATGGTCACGAAGATGGTACACTCGGTAGGTCCATAGACGTTATGGAACCGATAGTTCGTCGGGGGTGTCAAGGAAGCCAGTTTCTCACCACCTGTCGAGAGATGCTTCAGCGAGTGGTTCTCGATGCTGGTGGCAAACTGATAACCCACCTGCGTCGTCATGAACGAATGGGTGATGTTGTTCTGCTCGAAGTAGTCGTTCAGCGAAACAAGATCCAGACGCAGCTCCTCGGGGATGATATACACCGAAGCGCCGCAGGTCAATGCGGGATACATATCCATCATGCAGGCATCGAAGCCGTAGCTGGCGTAAGCCGCCACCCTGTGCTCGGGCTTGAGGTCGTAATAGCGCTGATACCAATTGCAGAAGCATACCAAGTTGCCGTGCGTCAGCTGGCAGCCCTTAGGCACACCGGTCGAGCCGGAAGTGTAGAGCATGATGAATAGCCTGTCGGGCTTTAATTGAGAATTGATAATTGACAATTGAGAAATGCTTTCCTCAGTCAGGGCGGGAAGACTCGCGATGTCCTTCGTCAGCAGTACGGGACCGGTGTATTCGTCCACGATATCGCGCAACTCTTCGTCGGCAATCAGCAGGCTGGCCGAAGCGTCCTGCATCATGAAATTCAGGCGGTCTTTGGGATAACTCGGGTCGAGCGGCTGATAGGCACACCCGGCCTTCAACACGCCCAACGAAGCAATGGCCATCCACTCGCAACGCGGAATGAGGACGGAAACGACGGGCTCCTCACTTGATAATTGAGAATTGACAATTGACAATTGACAATTCAATTTTTCACTGATATATCCGGCAATCTTGTCAGATATATCATCTACCTCTTTATAGGTGTATTTTCTGTCCTTATAGACCACCGCAACGTTGTCGGGCGTCTGCTCCGCCTGACGGCGGAAAAGCGAGACGACGGTCTGCGTGTCGTCGTAGGGCACGTCGTTTTGGTTGAAGCTGTCGAGCAGGGCCGTCTGCTTCTCGTCGAGCAGCGAGACACTCAGCAATGCGGCTTCCGGTTCGCGGATGAAAGCGGCGACGGCATGAGCGATGCTGTCGGCCAGGCTTTGCATCATGGCCTGAGAATAGCGACCGTTGTCGTATTCAAGACAGGCGCTGGGCACGCCGTCGTGCTCGCGGATAAAAATGGCGACGGGGAACTTGGGGACATTGTTGCGCTCCAGATTCTCCAGCTCCAACTCCGCATCTTTACACTTGTAGCGGTTGATGACGCCCATCTGGTAGGCGAACATGATTTCGGCGGAGAGACCGTAGTCGTTGGCAATCTGGGCAAAAGGATAGTTCTCGTGGCGCAACGTTTCGCGGAAGTCTTCGCTCGTCACGCAAATGAAGTCCATCACACTCTGACTTCCTATCTGACTGCTGAGCGCGAGGGTGTTGACAAACATGCCCATCGTGTCGGCTATGCGCACGTTGCTGCGGCCGTTGCTGACGGTGGTCAGACAAAGGCGGTCACTGTTGGCAAAGCGCGAGAGCGTGTAGAAAACGCCGGAAAGAACGAGATGTGCGGGGGTGATGCCATAGGAGGCTCTCTGGCGGCAGAAGGCGTTGACGGCCTCGAAATCCAGAGGAGAAGTGACTTCGCTGACGGTGCCCTGATCACTCGGATTCGGGAGGTCCGGCAGCAACTCCGTCATGCTCTCCACGCCGTCCAGGCGCTTGGCAAAGAAGGCTTGGGCCGCTGCGTAATAATCACTGCCGACAGCCTCCTTCTCGGCGCGGACGTAATCGGCAAAGCTAAGATCCTCCACATCGACGGGATTGCCGTCAAGGGCGCTGCACAGCTGGCGATAGAAGAGGTCGTAGGAACCTCCGTCCGCCACAAGGTGATGGAAGTCGGTGAGCAGATACTGTTGCTTCTCCGTCTTGATGATCTCGACTCTGTACACCGGGCCCTGCTCCAGATTGAAGGGCTTTACGAAAGCATACATGTAGGCAGAGAGTTCGTCCTCAGACATCTCGGTGAAGGGGATCTCCACTTTTTGCTGCGGGTCGGTGACCTGCACGGTGTCCACGCCGTCGCTCTCGAAATGCACGCTGAGAGCGGGATGCGACTTGATGATGTCCTTCACGACGCCGGCAAGCAGCTCCGTGTCGAAAGACAGGGGCAAGGCGGCCTTCATCGGGAGATTGTAGATGGTGGAGTCCGGATTGTTGACGCAATCCACATAGACACCGATCTGGGCGTTGGAGAGCGGGACGCTTTCTGGTTTGAGGTTTGAGATTTGAGATTTGAGGTTGGGGGTTTGAGATTTTCCGCCCTTCCCTATCTCGTCTTCTATATTTTTCAGCGAGAAGTCCTTTGTGATATTCTGTGCATTGAGGCTCACGCCGTATTTTTTATGCACGAGACTGGCCACCTTGATGGCAGTCACTGACGTCATGCCGGCCAGAAGAAGCGGCGTGGTGAGCCCGAAGTCCTCCGTACCGATTTCGCGGGCAATAATCTCGTGCAACTCGCGCTGCAAATCATTCTCAGGCACAAAGGCTTCGCCGGTCTGCCCTCCCCTTTCATACCTTCTGGGTTCCGGCAGGCGTTCGCGGTCTACTTTGCCGTTGTTGTTACGGGGTATCGCCTCTATTTGCATGACCAGCTCGGGCACCATGTAGGCAGGCTTCAACGCCGCAACATGACGCTTGACTGCGTCGGCATCAAGCGGACCGTCGCCGGTGATGTAGGCCACAATATAGGTGCCGTTGAGCGCGTCGTCAGCCGACTGGACGGTGGCTTCCTTCACACCCGGACAGGAAAGCACGGCGGACTCCACCTCACGCAGCTCCACGCGGAAACCGCGAATCTTGACCAGGCCGTCGCGACGTCCGGCAAACAGGAGATTGCCATCGGCGTCACAACGCACGAAGTCGCCCGTGCGGAATGCGCGTTCATAGCCCTCCTCGTGCTTGTCGTTGAAAGGATTGCTCACGAAGACGTCGGCTGTCAGCTCGGGATGGTTCAGATAACCCCTGCAGAGCTGCGGGCCGCTGATCCATAGTTCGCCCGCCTCGCCGTCGGCCGCCAGTTTGCCGTCTTCCCCGACAATATACAGACGGTAAGTGCCGGCACTCTTGCCTATAGGCACATTGTCTTCACCGCCCTTGACAGCGTAACTGGAAATCATGCCGCAAGCCTCTGACGAACCGTAGATGTTGATGAAAGTCAGGCCCGATGTCGGAGTGACCGGATTCAGCTTCTCACCGCCGACGGAAAGGAAGCGCAAGGAAGGACAACGGTGCATCGTGACGAACTGACGTCCCGTCATGGTGCTCATGATGATATGGGTGATGGCGTTGTCGTCAATGAACTGCGCCAGACGCACGAAGTCGAAACGCACGTCCTCGGGAACGATATACAGGGTGCCGCCCGTCGCAAGCGTGCCGAAGATGTCGTGCACGGTCGGGACGAACGAGAAGCTGGCATACGAAGCCACCCGGCTGCCGGCATCGAGAGGCAACGCGTGTTTGGTCTCGTCGGCCAGGAAGCTGATGTTGCGCTGCTCGATCATGCAGCCCTTGGGCTGACCCGTGGAGCCGCTGGTGTAGATGAGCAGAGCTAGAGCATCGCCGCTGATGTCTTCCTTGAAAGAGAAGCCCTCCAACGGCGCCTGCTGCTGCAAATCTTCCGTAAAGAGCACGGGGATTTTTCCGGCTTCTGTCAGGACACATCCGTCCTCAAACTTCAATCCGCTGTCCGAGAGCACTGCCCTGTCGGCGATCAGCAGCTTGGCGCGGCTGTCGCTCAGCATGAAGTTATGACGCTCGGCGGGATAAGCCGGATCCATGGGCATATAGGCACAAGCGGCAGCCAACACGCCAACGGGAGCAATGGCCATCCACTCGCCGCGCGGAATCAGTATGCCCACAACGTCCTCTTTCCCCAAACCTTTTTGGAGAATCTGCTGCGTCACGACAGCGGCCCGTGCCATAAGCTCGCGGTAAGTGTAGCTCGTAGCGTCGCAGGTCAAAGCAACGTTGTCAGGCGTCCGGGAAGCCTGCTGCAGGATGATATTAATAATAGGTGTTGTATTCATGGCGTTTTTCTTTAAAGTCGTTGTTTTCCGATGTCGGTCTTTAGAAACTATATCACGTTCATCGATTCCAGGAAGATAACCAAAATGACGGCCGGCACGATCCATCGCAACATCAACATGTACAGAAACGAAACCGCAGGCGAACCGTGGTATTTAGCCTTGGGGACAAACCATCCCGTGAAGACCGCCACACCCATCGCACCGAGAGGAATCAAGATGTTTGTGGTGAGGTCGTTGGCGAAGTCGAAGAGATTCTTGCCCATCACGGTGAGACCGCCGACACAGCCCGTCATCGAGAGGATGCACAGCGTGTTGGTGACCAGCTGTATCAGAGCAACGAGAATCACGCTCTGATGTCTGTTGAGCGGATGGCGCGTATCTTCAGAAGCCTCATGCACAAAAGCCACCATCACCTCCATCAGCGAGATGGTCGACGTGATGGCCGCCACACACATCAGGGCAAAGAAGGACACGCTGATTAATGTCGGGCAGAACATATGCTGGAAAACGTCCGGCAGCGTGACAAAGGTCAGCTGCGGCCCCTCTGCAGGACTGAATCCGCAGGCAAACACGACGGGAAAGACTATCATGCCGGCCAGCAACGACACCAGGAGAACGAGCGCAATCATCTGCACGGACGTCGTCACCACATTCTCTTCCTGTGCATGCTGCGTTTCCTGCTGCTCCTTGGGCATATAGCTGCCGTAGGTAATGAGGATGCCCAAGCCCACCGACAGAGTGAAGAAACTCAAACCGACAGCCTCAAGAACGACCTTCGGCGTGATCTTCGAAAAGTCCGGTTCGAAAAGAAAGCGCAACCCCGTGGTGCCACCGTCAATAAGTGCCATATGAACGGCCATCACGATGAGCATCACAAAGAGCAGAGGCATGAGAATCTTGCTCAGGCGCTCGATGCCCTTGCTCACGTCGAACCACAACACCGCCGCTGTCAGCACAACGGAGAAAACAGCATAAGCAGTCATCGTCGGGGCCTGATGCCCGAAGGCGTCGAAGAAGTCGGTCAGTGCCTCCGCATCCATACCGGCGAAGGTGTTCTTCGCCGCCTCTACCATATAGTAGAAGCACCAGCCGGTCACCACAAAATAGAAACCGGTGAGGAGCGTCACCGTCGCCATCAGCAACCACGAGAGCCACTGCCACCGGTTAGTACCGCTCAAAGCACGGAAGGCGCCGTAAGCACTCTTGCCTGAAAGTCTGCCGATCATGAAGTCGTTCATCACCAAAGGCAATCCGAATACCAGTGAGCACACCACATAGAGTATGATGAACGCACCGCCGCCGTTTTCACCGACGACATAAGGAAACTTCCAAATGCTGCCCAATCCGATAGCACTGCCGGCTGCAGCCAACAAAACTCCAATCTTAGATGAAAAAGAGCCCATATTGTTTAGTGTTTTGATGTCATGATATTAAGCACCATCTCGTCGGTCTTACACATAGCATCCGCACCGATACTGGTCAGGTTGCGGATACTCCGGTCCACATCGTCGTCAACAATGCCTTCAGACGAGCTGACACACTTGCCCTCCATCGCCAACAGAGCCGAAAGCAAAGCGGTGGAAACTCCAGAGGTGATTTTGAGCGAGCAAGAAGGCTTGGCGCCGTCGCAAATCATGCCTGTCAGGTTAGCAATCATATTCTTCACCGAGTAGCAGACACGCTCGTAGTCGCCACCCATCAGATAGGTGATGCCGCAGCTGCTGCCAATGCTGGCCACCACACAGCCGCAGAGCGCCGACAGCTTCCCCAGCGACTGCTTGATATAGATGGCCGTCAGATGGCTGAGCATCAGAGCGCGGATGAGCTCCTCCTCGGTGTTGTCGGTTTCTTTGGCATAGACACAAACAGGGTTGGTGGCACAGATGCCCTGATTGCCGCTGCCGCTGTTGGACATGACGGGAATCATCGCTCCGCCCATACGGGCATCGCAGGCCGAAGCCGTTCTGGAAATGATGTGGCAATAGATGCTGTTGCCGAAAATTCCTTTGGAGAGCGGGCGCTCGATACTCTTGCCGAGATTGTGGCCGTAGTTGCCCTTCAGCGCCTCACGCGCGGCATTCATATTATAGGTGCGGGCCTCCATAATAAAACTGATTTCATCCAGCGGCGTCGTCATGGCAAAATCATATACAAGGCGAAGTTTAAGAGGAACGTCGGCAGCGTCGGAAGCACTAGTCTTACTAGTTACACTAGTCTCACTAGCCATGCAAGCCTCACTGTCTATAAACCTCGTATGACCGCCGGCAATGACGGCCGAAGCTTTCTTACTCCCTGCTGTACAGATAATCTCCACATACAGTTTTTCGCTGATGCCCTCCTTCTGCCTGATCGTGATACGGTTTTCGGCAATATACTTTTTCCCCTCTTCCAGCGACTCGGGCGTCAAGTCCTTGAGCACTTCCAGCTGATAATCGCTTTTGCCGATGATGGCGCCGAGCGCAATAGCGATGGGCAAACCAGTCATGCCCGTTCCCGGGATGCCTACACCCATAGCATTCTTCAGGATGTTGGGACTCAAAAGCGCCTCAATGCGTTCGGGGCGGCAGCCTAACTTCTCTACCGACTTTGCCGTACACAGCGCAACGCACATAGGCTCAGTGCAACCGATAGCGGGAACCACTTCGCGATGCACCATCGCAATTATACGTTCTCTTAATTCTTTATCGATCATATCTTCAAATCACCCTGTACTTATGCCATTTGATGCAACAAATTTAATAAAAAAGTACAAAATGAGATAAAAATATGATGAATTTTAATGTAATAATGTAAAAAAACTTGTGATTTACGCGTTAAATCAGACGAAATCACGGTCTTTGAGCACAGGAAATTTTTCTCGGAATTGGCGTAATTTGTCCATATCGAATTCCGCCGTCACTACCGCCTCGCTACCCGAAGGCGCCGCAGCGATGACGTTGCCGTAGGGGTAGACCACCACAGAGCCGCCGTCATACTCACAGACGGGATCTTTGCCCACGCGGTTGACGCCGAGCACATAACTTTGATTCTCAACGGCACGGGCCTGCAGAAGGATGTCCCACGCGTGCTGTCGTTTGTTGGGCCAGGAGGCCGCATAGATGATGCAGTCGTAGTCGTCAAGACAACGGGCCCACATGGGGAAACGCAGATCGAAACACACCTGCAAAAGAAAGCGCACTCCGCGCCACTCGGCCACAACACGCTCGCTGCCGGGAACATAGGAGAGCGTCTCGCCGCCGTATTCAAAAAGATGGTGCTTGTCGTAGAAAGTGACCCCACCCTGCCCCTGAGGGCGAACGAAGTAGAGGCGGTTGCGCCAACGGTCATGCTCCTTCACGGCCACACTGCCACAGAGGGCCGCATCGCGTTCGTCGGCCATTGCCTGCATCCAGGAGAGCGTCTCCTTACTCCACGAAGGGGAAAGACAGTCATCGGGTTCAACCACAAAACCCGTGTCGAACATCTCGGGAAGCACATAGAGGTCAGCCTCGGTGCGACGGATGAGCCTCTCGTAGTGGGCCCGGTTTTGGGCCGGCTCGCCCCAAAGGATATCACATTGAATCAGCGCTGCTTTCATAACTTCAAACATAGGGTTAAAAGAAAGGAGCGCCGGTCCCAAACCGGCCGACGCTCCTTGAAGAATTGCAAGAATCAGTTATTCTCGGGACGGAGCTTGCGAACCACCTCGGCGGTGCGCCACATCTCACTCTCGTGGAGCGCCTTGAGCTCCTTCTCCAGACCGACACGATAGTCGGGCTTGGAGTTGGCGTCGATAGAGATCTGAGCCTCGTTGCCGCACTTCACGCTGGCATAGAGCTTTTCAACCACGGGCTTGATGGCATCGTGGAAGGGGCCCATCCAGTCAAGTGCACCGCGCTGAGCGGTGGTAGAGCAGTTGGCGTACATCCAGTCCATACCCTTCTGAGCGAAGAGAGGCATCAAGCTCTGAGTGAGCTCCTCAACAGTCTCATTGAAGGCCTCGGAAGGCGTGTGGCCGTTCTCACGCAGCACTTCGTACTGAGCCAGAAGCAAACCCTGAATGGCACCCATCAGAGAACCGCGCTCGCCGGTAAGGTCGGAAGTGGCCTCGCGCTGGAAAGTGGTCTCGAAAAGGTAACCGCTGCCGATACCGATACCCAGGGCCAGAGTGCGCTCCAGAGCACGACCCGTGTAATCCTGATATACTGCGTAAGAGCTGTTCAGGCCGCGACCTTCGAGGAACATGGTGCGCAGAGAGGTGCCGCTGCCCTTGGGGGCTACCATGATGACATCGATGTCCTTCTGGGGCACGCAACCGGTGCGGTCATTCCAAGTGATAGCGAAGCCGTGAGAGAAATACAGAGCGTTGCCGGGCTGCAGGCACTTCTGCAGGGTGGGCCATACGCTCATCACAGCAGCGTCGGAAAGCAGACACATCACGATGGTACCCTTGGTGGCAGCCTCTTCGATGGAGAAGAGCGTCTCACCGGGCTTCCAGCCGTCGGCGACTGCCTTCTCATAGGTCTTGCCCTGACGCTGACCTACGATAACATTGAAACCGTTGTCGCGCAGGTTGCAAGCCTGACCGGGACCCTGTACACCGTAACCGATGACGGCAATGGTCTCGTCCTTCAACACCTCACGTGCCTTCTCAAGAGGAAACTCCTCGCGGGTCATCACTTCTTCGATAACACCGCCAAAATTCATTTTTGCCATTTTCTTAAGATTTTTAATGGTTAATTTATCAGTGATTTATTGATTATTTCTCATTTATTAAACATCACACGCGCCTGACACACGACGTCTTCACCGCCCCGACGCACCTCCACATCGGTCTCGCCGCCCTCGCCTCGCTGCACGTAGAACGAAAGCGTGTCGCCCATGCGCGACTCTGCCTTATAGGCAATCTCGAAGCGGCGCAGGCCTCGCTCCAGCTCTTCACGGGAGAAAAGATCCAGGATGTGCTCCATATACTTGATGGAGTTGACATGACGGTTGATGTCGATGTCGCTGTAGCGCACATCCAGCGTACGCACCAACTCGGGCTCCCTGAAACGGAAACGTCCGTGCCCCTCAATAGGACATACATTCTCTTCCTCTGAAACAACATAGTTGAGAATGTCTCCGTCATAAAGTGAAAGCAGGTCGCAAGGGCGTCGTGTCTCCATGTCGATCATAGCCCACACACTGCGGGCATAACCCAAGACTGTGCCGTCGGCGCGATGGATGGAGAAGTTACGGTTGGTGAACAACTTCATGACGCTCTCCACCCACGTACGTATCTCAATGTGCTCGTTCTGTCGGGGCATCTCGGTCATCTCCACGGAGAGGCGAGAAAGCACCCAGGTGTGGCGCGTCTCATTGAGCGCCCCAATACCCCACCCTCGACGGGAAGAATGGTTACCGGCCGCATTGAGCAGATGATTGCCCAAGACACCCATAAAAATGCGCCCAGTGAAATCCACATGGAACGGCTCGACGAACACCTTATGATTGTCTATCTTCTCCAAGTGTGTTTAACTGTTTTGCTGCGTACGTTTTTCCAAATAGCGATCGAGGTGCTCGATGCAGTCGCGCGTTACGGCAATGCGACCAGAGCGCACAAACTGACGCACGATACCCAAAGCGTTCAACTCTGAAAAGAGGGAAATGATGTCATCCGTCAGACCCTTCTTCTCAATGATGCTGAAAGTGGGGTTCACCTCCACAATGCGGGCACCGCGATGACGCACAGCCTTGCTGGCAGCAGGGTTTTGCAAGAGACCTTCTGTGCTGACTTTCAACAAACAGGCCTCCATGATGAAGATCTCCTCGTCGGTGAAATAGTTAGCCTGAAGCACATCGATTTTCTTCTCTATCTGCTTACAGAGCGTCTGCACCATTTCCTCGCTGCAGTTGCAGGTGATGGTATATTTATGAACGCCCGGCGTAGAGGAGGCACACACATTGAGGCTTTCGATATTCACCTGACGGCGTGTAAACACCGCAGTAATCTGATTCAGTATTCCGGCGAAGTTCTCGGAATAGATGATCATTGTATAGAGTTTCGTTTCCATCAGCATTCTACATTAAGTTGCATTTCGTCCACAGCGCGGCCCGGAGCCGTCATTGGCTCGACATTGGCATCGGGCTTGATCACAGCCTCCAGGAAAAAGGCGGCGGGAGCGTTGAGCATCTCCTGAATGGCGCTCTCCAGGTCGGCACGCTCCGAAACGATACGATGCGGAATGCCGTAGGCATCGGCGACTTTGCCGAAATCCGGGTTACACATCGGAGTGAAAGAGCGCCTGTGACTAAAGAACATATCCTGCCACTGGCGCACATTGCCCAGATAGCTGTTGTTGAGGAGAATCATCTTGACGGGAATCTGATACTCCATGATGGTGCCGAACTCCTGAATCATCATCTGCAAACCGCCGTCGCCCATAAAGCAGCACACCGTGCGGTCGGGAGCACCGAATGTGGCACCCATAGCGGCAGGCAGGCCATAACCCATCGTGCCCATGCCGCCGGAAGTGGCGATAGAACGTGGCTTGTGGTATTTGAAGTAGCGGACGGACATCAGCTGGTTCTGGCCCACATCGGTAACGAGAATAGCCTCTCCGCCGGTGGCTTTGGCTACAGCGTGGGCTACTTCACCCATGAGCAGCGGACCGCTGACAGGTTTCGTTGCAGGTGTTATCACATTGTCTACCTCCTTTTGGCGCAACGGCTGGAAGGATTCCTTCCACTCCGTATGGTCGGCCTTGCTGATGAGCTTCGTGATGGCCGGCAAAGTCTCCTTGCAGTCGCCGATGACAGCGACAGCGGTCTTCACATTCTTGTCGATTTCAGAAGGGTCGATGTCGAGGTGAATCACCTTGGCCTGCTTGGCATAACGCTTGAGGTCGCCCGTCACACGGTCGGAGAAACGCATACCGATGGCGACCAGCACGTCGGCTTCCTGCTCCTTGATGTTGACGCTATAACTGCCGTGCATGCCAAGCATACCCATATTGAGTTTATGGTTGGAGGGCAGAGCCGACAGGCCCAGCATCGTGCGGCCGGCGGGGATATCAGCCTTCTCAAGGAAAGCCTTCAACTCCTCCTGGGCATTACCTAACTCCACACCCTGCCCCACGAGGGCCATAGGCTTCTTGGCATTGTTGATGAGCTCTGCGGCAGCACGAACGGCCTCATCCTGAGGTTCGGGCGAAGGCACATAAGAACGGATGAAATCCACCTTGGCGGGCTTGTATTCCACAAGCTCCGTCTGCGCATTCTTCGTAAAGTCGAGCACAACTGGGCCGGGACGTCCGGAGCTGGCAATATAGAAGGCACGGCTCACAGCCCAAGCCACATCTTCGGCACGACGGATCTGATAAGTCCACTTGGTGATGGGCTGCGCCACACTCACGAGGTCCACCTCCTGAAAGGCGTCACTGCCCAAGACGGCGGTGCCGACCTGCCCGGCAATCACCACAATGGGTGTAGAGTCCATCATGGCATCGGCCACACCGGTCAGTGTGTTGGTCACACCGGGACCGGATGTCACCAGCGTCACGCCCACTTTACCGCTCACTCGGGCAAAGCCCTCTGCAGCATGTGTGGCGGCCTGTTCGTGGCGCACCAAAACATGTTCAAAACATTTCTTCTCCCCTCTTGTGTAATCGAAGAGAGCGTCGTAGGTGGGCATAATCGAGCCACCGGGATAACCGAATATGGTGGTCACGCCTTCGGCCTTTAGCGAAAGCATCAGAGCCTCTGCACCTGTTATCTTTTCTGCCATTATATTGTTGTTTCTTATCTTGTTCAATCAATGATGCGCACGCCACCCTTATCGGCCGACGAAACGCTCTGGGCGTATGCACGGAGTGCCCTGGAAACCACACGCTTGCGCTTGAGCGGCTGCTGTGGACGCGCAGCCAACTCCTCGTCGCTGAGCTTCACGTTGATGCTGCGCGAAGGGATGTCGATAACGATGATGTCGCCGTCCTTAATCTTGCCGATGTTGCCGCCACTGGCAGCTTCGGGAGAAATGTGGCCGATGGAGAGTCCGCTGGTGCCGCCGGAGAAACGTCCGTCGGTGATGAGCGCACACTCCTTACCCATGTGCATGGACTTGATGTAACTTGTGGGATAGAGCATCTCCTGCATGCCGGGACCACCCTTTGGACCTTCATGGGTAATCACCACACAGTCGCCCTTCTTTACCTTGCCGCCGAGAATACCCTCACAGGCGTCTTCCTGGGAGTCAAACACTACAGCCGGACCTTCAAAATGCCATAGCTCGGGTGCAACGCCGGCAGTCTTCACAACGCAGCCGTCCTGGGCGATATTACCGAAGAGCACAGCCATGCCACCGTCTTTGGTGTAGGCGTGTTCAATGTCGCGAATACAACCGTTGACGCGATCGGTGTCGAGCGTCTCCCAACGGGCATCTTGAGAGCCCATCTTCGTGGAGAACTTGCCGCCGGGGGCGCTGCGATAGATACGCTCGGCCTCGGGGTCAATGCTCTCGCCCGTGATGCTGTACTTGCGGATATCCTCACCCAGGGTGGCGCCGTTGACACGCTTGCAGTCCAACTTAAGCAGGCCGCCCTTGGCCAACTCTCCGAGAATGCCGAGGATACCGCCGGCGCGGTTTTCTTCCTGCACAGAATATTTCTGCCAGTTGGGGGCCAACTTACAGAGGAAGGGCACCTTGCGCGAAAGGCGGTCAATGTCCTGCATCCTGAAGTCCACTTCAGCCTCCTGAGCCACAGCCAGAAGATGCAGCACCGTATTGGTAGAGGCGCCCATGGCGATATCGAGCGTCATGGCGTTGAGGAAAGCATCACGGGTGGCGATGCTGCGAGGCAGCACGCTGTCGTCGCCTTCTTCGTAGTATTTCAGCGCATTCTTTACAATCAGGCGGGCGGCGTCCTTGAAGAGCTGCACACGGTTGACATGTGTGGCCAGGATGCTGCCGTTACCGGGCAACGAGAGACCGATGGCCTCCGTCAGCGAGTTCATTGAGTTGGCGGTAAACATACCCGAGCAGGCACCGCAACCGGGACAAGCGCACTGCTCTATCTCTGCCAACTCCTCATCACTCACGGTGCTGTCGCCGCCTTTAATCATTGCCGTGATGAGGTCGGCGTTCTCGCCTTTGTACTTGCCGGCCTCCATCGGACCGCCGCTGACAAAAACAGCGGGGATGTTGAGTCTCATGGCTGCCATCAGCATACCGGGCGTCACCTTGTCGCAATTGGAGATACAAATCATGGCGTCAGCCTTATGGGCGTTGACCATATACTCCACGGAGTCGGCAATCACATCGCGGGAAGGCAGCGAATAGAGCATGCCGTCGTGACCCATAGCAATACCGTCATCCACAGCAATGGTGTTGAACTCGGCCGCATAGCATCCAAGCTTCTCTATCTCAGCCTTAACGATCTGGCCAATCTCATGAAGATGGGTGTGGCCGGGCACAAACTGTGTGAAAGAATTGACTATGGCAATGATGGGCTTACCAAACTGCTCCCTCTTCATGCCGGTAGCCACCCAAAGGGCACGGGCTCCCGCCATACGACGTCCTTCAGTGCAAACGGCACTCCTAAGCTGATTTTTCATTATTGTGCGTGTTATTTATATTCTTCAATACATAATATCGGGCGCAAAGATAATCCTTTTTTTTCAAACAAGCCACAAAATTATGCCTTTTGTTTGTCTATTCTCCGATTTTTCGTATCTTTGTCGGGAGAAAACGATTAATCCTTAAACCATATACATCATGGCCCAGCGTTTTATACTGAATGAAGTGAGTTATTTCGGAGCCGGCGCACGCCGCGAGCTCCCCGAAGTCATCAACCGCATGAATCTCCACAAAGCCCTTGTCTGCTCCGACAAGGGCCTCATCAAAGTGGGCACCACCAAAATGGTCACCGACGTGCTTGACGAGGCAGGATTTCCCTATGAAATCTATTCCGAGATCAAGCCCAATCCCACCGTCACCAACGTGAAGCAGGGCGTGGAAGCCTTCAAAGCTTCCGGAGCCGACTGCATCATCGCCATCGGAGGAGGCAGCTCGATGGACACCGCCAAAGGTATCGGCATTGTGTCCAACAACCCCGAATTCTCCGATATCGTTTCGCTCGAAGGCTGCGCCCCGACCAAACATAAGAGCGTGCCCATCATTGCTCTGCCCACCACCGCCGGCACGGGCGCCGAAGTCACCATCAACTACGTCATCATCGATGAGGAGCGTCAGGCCAAGATGGTCTGCGTCGATCCCAACGATATTCCCGCCGTTGCCATTGTAGACCCCGAGTTGATGTATTCGCTGCCCAAAGGTCTCACGGCCGCTACCGGCATGGATGCTCTGACGCACGCCATTGAGGGCTACATCACTAAAGGCGCTTGGGTGATGTCCGACATGTATGAGCTGCAGGCCATCAAGATGATTGCCGAAAACCTGCCCCTCGCAGTGGAGGAGCCCACCAACCCCAAAGGACGCGAAGGCATGGCCCTGGCTCAGTATATCGCCGCACAGGCTTTCTCCAATGTAGGACTCGGTCTAGTACACGGCATGGCCCACCCGATGGGCTCTCTGCACGACGTGCCCCACGGTGTAGCCAACGCCTTGTTGTTGCCCACAATTATGGCATTCAACATGCCCAACCGAATAGAAAAATTCGGCATCATCGCACAGCATATGGGCGTTGACACCAAGGGCATGAGCCCTGAGGAGGCTGCACAGGCCGCCGTTGATGCCGTGCAGGCTTTGTCCATGCGCGTCGGCATTCCGCAGCATCTGAGCGACCTGGGCATCACTGCCGACGACATCCCGGCTCTGGCCGATCAGGCTCTGGCCGACGTTTGCACACCGGGCAACCCGCGCGACGTCACCCTGGACGACATCAAGGCGCTCTACGCCAAGGTGCTGTAAACCGAGCAGATGAAAACTGACGAATTCTTCCGGGCTTCCGGCCGCATTCCCTCGTGGGCTGCGGCCGTAAGCATTTATGCCACCATCATCTCATCGGTGACCTATCTCACCATTCCTGCCAAAGCCTTCGCCACCGACTGACCTATTACCCCATGCTGCTGACCATCCCGATGGTGGTGCCCCTGGTGACGCGACGCTATCTGCCCTACTTCCAACGCAGCGGATGCAGTTCGGCCTACGAATTGCTGGAAAGACGCTTTTCGCCCCTGACGCGCTGGATGGCTTCCGGCCTGTTTTGCATCTATATGGTGGTGCGCATCGCCCTCGTGCTTTATCTACCGGCTTTGGCTCTGAGCATTGTAGCCGGATGGAGCATCGTGATGTGCATCGTGCTGGTTGCCCTGCCCACGATGTTATACAGCGCCATCGGCGGCCTGAAGGCTGTCATTTGGGGCGATGTCGTTCAGGGGGCGGTGCTCGTTTTGGGTGCAGTCTTCTCGCTGGCCTATCTCGTCATCCACACCGAGGGAGGAGCGGAAGGCTTTGTCACTGTGGCGCTTGAGGCAGACAAACTGCGTCTGGTGGACTGGGACATGAGCGCCTGCAAAGCCACCTGGTGGGTGATTTTGGTGGGCGGACTGGCCACCAGCCTCATCTCCTACACCAGCGACCAAACCATTATCCAACGCTATATGGCCACGCGCGACATCGCAGCCGGCAGCCGCAGCCTGTGGATGAACGCATGGCTTTATATAGGTAGCTCCGTGTTGTTTTACGCAATCGGCACGGGACTCTATACCTATTATTCCACACACGCACTACCCGAAATGAGCATCGACGCCGTCTATCCCTACTTCATCGTGCACCAATTGCCCGCCGCCGTCAGCATTCTGCTGGTGGCAGCGCTTGCTGCTGCTACGATGAGCACTGTGTCTTCCTGCATCAATTCTCTGGCTACCGCGTTTTGTGTGGACTTCGTGCAAAGGTTGCACTCTTCTGTCTCCGAACAAAGGCTACTGTTTTATGCCCGTTTGGCCAGCATTGCCGGAGGCACGATGGGGCTCGTTGTAGCCCTCATGATGAGCACGTGGCAGATTACGTCTCTTCTTGACTACTTCAACACCACACTCGGCTTGCTCACTTCCGGCCTTGGCAGCCTCTTTTTTATGGCCGTCTTTATGCCGAAGCTCAAAGCTGGCGTAGCATTGACGGGATTCATTGCCGGAGAAGCGGCGGTGTTTGCCGTATGGCTTCTGACGCCACTCAACTTCTTTCTCTACGGCGCCATCGGCCTGATCGTCAGCCTCACTACAGCTGCTGCATTAAACCTTTTGGCCGGCCGGAGGTCTAAACTATGACAAACCGTTAAAAGCATAACACTATGAAGAAATTCTTTATTGCCATTATGGCACTCACAATGACGCTGGGCGTTTGTGCTCAGGACAGCATCGGAAACGCACGTCCCGAACGTCGTGAGTCGAACCGTCCCGGACGACAGAGAAGGGAGTTCACTCCTGAAGAGGTAGCTGCCAAACAGGCGATGGACCTCAAGGAGAAAATCGAAGGCCTCAGCGACCAACAGTATGAACAGATTTATGCCATCTACCTGTGGCGCGCTCAGGAGAGCAAACACGAGAGGGACTCCATCATGGCCAACAGAAAGGAAGGTGAACGCCCTCAGATGAATCGCGAAAAGATGCAGCAGAGGGAAAACGTCGTGGTGGACGCTCTCAAGTTGATTCTCGACGAAAAACAGTATGCCGCCTATGAGAAACTGCAAAACGAGCAACGTCAACGTATGCGCCAGCGCATGCATCAGCGCCAGATGCAGAGACGCGAGGGAGAACGCATGGAGGGACTCCGCGAGCCCGGCAGGATGAGCGACGACAACATGTTCTGAGCACTCAGGCTGCAGTACTCGATTTACACAAAATAAGAAACTCCCCGCTAACGTAGCGAGGAGTTTCTTTTTGGGTGTCTAGTGGGACTCGAACCCACGACATTCAGAACCACAATCTGACGCTCTAACCAACTGAACTATAGACACCGTGTTGGTGGTCTTTCGTGAAAACCGCCGCAAAGGTAGGGATTTTTCCCGACTCCACCAAAAAAATGTTCAACTTTTTATGCGTAAACCTGCTTTTTTCCCGCAGCGAGGGTGTTGAGCATGAGCATGCAGATGGTCATCGGCCCCACTCCGCCGGGAACAGGCGTGATGTAGGAACACTTCGGAGCCACGTGTTCAAAGTCCACATCGCCCTGCAGGCGGAAGCCGCTCTTCCTGGAGGCGTCGGGCACACGGGTGGTGCCGACGTCGATGACCACAGCGCCTTCCTTCACCATGTCTGCCGTCACAAAAGCCGGACGTCCGATGGCGGCAATCACGATGTCCGCTGCCGCACACTCTTCCTTGAGGTTGGCGGAATGCGAGTGCAACACCGTCACGGTAGCGTCGCCGTACTGCTTCTGCAGCATCAACTGCGCCATGGGCTTGCCTACGATATTGGAGCGACCGAGGACAGCCACCTTCTTGCCGCTCGTGGGGATGTTGTAGCGCTGCAGGAGTGTGAGGATGCCCAGGGGCGTGGCCGAGATGAAACAAGGGAGTCCGATGGCCATACGCCCCACGTTGACGGGATGGAATCCGTCCACGTCCTTGCGGTAGTCAATCGCCTCCGTCACCTTCTGCTCCGAGATGTGACGCGGCAGAGGCAACTGCACGATAAAGCCGTCCACGCTGTCGTCTCCGTTGAGGCGATCCACCACAGCGAGCAACTCTTCCTCCGTGATATCGTCCTCGTAGCGCAGCAGGGTGCTCCGGAAGCCGCAGGCCTCGCAGGCCAGCACCTTGTTCTTCACGTAAGTTTCGCTGCCGCCGTCGTGCCCTACCAGCACTGCGGCCAGATGGGGACGTTTGCCGCCTTTGCTCACTATCTCCTCCACTTCAGCTTTGATTTCGGCCTTGATGGCTGCTGCGGTGGCTTTTCCGTCTATCAGTATCATGCTTGATAATCCTTTTTAAATATTCATCTTAAAATCCGGGACGTCCTTTCATCGCACGAGCCATTTGCGCCATAGCGGCGGGATTGGTGGCCATCTTCATCACCTTGCGCGTTTGGTCGAACTGCTTGATGAGACGGTTGACCTCCTCAAGCTTCGTGCCCGAACCTTTGGCAATACGCATCTTGCGCGAGGTATTGAGACACTCTGGGTGCTGCCGTTCTTTGGGCGTCATCGACTGGATGATGGCCTCGATGCCCTTGAAGGCGTTGTCGTCGATATCCACATCTTTGAGCGCTTTGCCCACACCGGGAATCATCGACGCCAAATCCTTAATGTTGCCCATCTTCTTGATGGTCTGTATCTGCTTGTAGAAGTCGTCGAAGTCGAATTTATTCTTCTTGATGCGCTCCTCCAGGCGTCTGGCTTCTTTCTCGTCAAACTGCTCCTGCGCCCGCTCCACCAACGAGACCACATCGCCCATGCCGAGAATTCGGTCGGCCATGCGCTCGGGATGGAACACATCGATGGCCTCCATCTTCTCACCCGTGCCGATGAACTTGATGGGCTTGTTGACCACCGTGCGGATGGACAGAGCTGCACCGCCGCGTGTGTCGCCGTCGAGCTTGGTGAGCACCACGCCGGAGTAGTCGAGACGGTCATTGAATTCTTTGGCCGTGTTGACGGCATCCTGTCCGGTCATTGCATCGACCACGAAGAGAATCTCGTCGGGATTCACGGCATCGCGGATGTCCTGAATCTGCTGCATCAGCTCCTCGTCCACAGCCAGACGGCCGGCCGTATCGATGATGACCACATCATTAGCTTTGGCTTTAGCCTCCTGTATGGCATTGAGGGCAACAGCTACGGGGTCGGTGGCACCCTTTTCCATATAGACGGGCACACCGACCTGCTCACCGAGCACTTTCAGCTGCTCCATGGCGGCGGGGCGGAAGGTGTCGCAGGCAGCCAGCAAAGGATGCTTCTGACGCTTGTCGCGCAGCATCTTGGCCAGTTTGCCGGAGAAGGTCGTCTTACCCGAACCGTTGAGGCCGGCCATCAGGATGACCGTCGGCTGTCCGATGCGTCCGGGCAGAGCAAGCTCCGAGGAGGCGCCACCCATGAGCAGGGCCAACTCGTCGTGCACAATCTTCACCATCAGCTGATGGGGCTTCACAGCCGTCAGCACGTTTTGTCCCAGGGCCTTCTGCTTCACCTGGTCGGTGAACGTTTTGGCCACTTTATAGTTGACATCGGCATCGAGCAGGGCGCGACGTACGTCTTTCAGCGTCTCCGCCACATTGATCTCGGTGATTTTGCCTTCACCCTTAAGTATTTTCCATGAGCGCTCCAGGCGCTCGCTCAAACTGTCAAACATCTACCTTCTTTTCTTCTTATGTTTTTTTACCTTAAACTGTTTGTTTCTCTCCTACTTCAGGAACTTGACGGAGCACTCTTCTCCGTCGGCCATCACGCGGGCCACATAGAGTCCGTCCGCCATACCGCTGACATGCATCACGGCGTGTCCGCCGCTCACGCTGATCTGACGGCGGTCGAGCATTGCGCCGCTCATGCCGTAGATGCTGACGGTGACGCTTCCGGCCTCCTCACTGCTGATGTAGAGGTTGCCGCCGTAGTAGCGCACGCTCAGACTGCCGCTGCGGTCGCCGTCCTCCTCAGCCAGCGAGTTGATGCCCGTAGGATCAACGGGAATGATGTACTCTTTGGCATACGATGTGATGGTGTTTTGCTTGTCGATGGTGGGCAGCGACATCAGATAGGTCTGCGTGCCGCCGTCGGGGAAGCGGCCCACGGTCTGGTCGCCGTTCATCACGCGGTAAGGCAGCGAATCCACCCATTCGTACTGCTTCTTGTCCGCATCGTAATTGCCGATAGCCACATAGAGCTGTTCGGTGGCCGAGTTGGACAACTTGAAGTTGGCGTGAATCTGCGTGTTCTCCGCCGTAATGTTCTTGTAGCGGTCGCCGCACCAGATCAGCTTGTAGCCATGAGCGGGAATGATGGTGGAGGCCTTCGAATGCACGGAGGGATCACTCTTCGTGGCCGTCGTGATTTGCCACTTGGCAGGATTATCTCTGCGGTCGGTAATGCAGAGGCCGGCCAGATCGATGTCCTCGTCGGTGGTGTTGTAGAGCTCTATCCAGTCATCCTTCTTAAAGAAGTCGTTGATGTAAATGCTGTTGCCGGCACTCACCTCGTTGATGACGATGGGCGCTGTGGGCAAGCCCTCTTCTTTCTTTTCTTCGTCGGTCAGAGGCTCCCAAACGGCCTTCAGGTTGTAGTTGCCCGAAGCGTCGAGCTCCATTTCCGGATCGGTGTTCACAATCTGTCCTCCACCGCCTCCACCGCTGTAGTTCTGCTGGAGCGAAGCGTCGAAATAGACGTCCGACGACGTGCCGCTTTGGTTGTGCACCTCGACGGCAATCACGTTCTCTCCTTTCTTAAAGTATGAGGCGGCAATGTTGATAACATCCGTGTCGTAGGGGTCCGAACCGTAGGCGGAAGCGTAGTCCGTGTAGGCTGCACCGCTGTTGAGGCGCTTGCGGGCCACTTCCTGACCGTTGACGTAGATGATGTAGCCGTCGTCGAAGTTAACGGTCATCTTGAAGACGTCGCCGGCATCGGGCGCCATCGCCAGGTTGCAGGTCTTGCGGAAATAGTAGGTCGGACGCTTCTGGTTGGGATTGCTGCCCCAGTCCAGCGTGGTGACAATCACGGCGCCGTCATCGCGACTGTGGAATCCGAAGAGTCCGCCGCCCGAGCGCCAGCTGACCTGACTGCCGGAGGTCTTCCAGTCGGTGCCGGTCAGATCGCCCTGATCGTAATACTGCCACGTGGCGTTCATGGGGAAGAGCATTGTGCTTTCCGAGCTGCCGTCAACGTCCATCCATCCCAAGAAGCGGTAGCTGGCCGGAGCTATGGCTTTCACTTTCACGGGGTAGAACAGACGGCCGGAGAACTTATCCGTGGGCACTGGGATGCCGTTCACCTGCAGTTGTCCGGCCCCGATGTTGCTGGAGAGCGAAGCCGTGAGCGCACCCGTTGCACTCAGATAGTTGGCCATGAGGCTCACCTGACGGGTCTGCATGTCGCTCGTCAGGGCGTTCAGCAGGTTGTCGGCATGCTGGTTGACAAACCACACATTAGTCCAGCTTTCCTTCTGCATCAGACTGGCCATCCTGCTGCGGAACTCCTCAATGATTTCGGCGCAGCGTCCGGGCTCGAACACGCTGCCGGCCACCAGACAGTAGGTGTCGATGAACTTCTTTCTGAACTCGGCGTTCTGCAGCATGTTGAGGAATATGGTCACCATCTTGACCTCTTCGGTGATGCGGTAGGAGCTACCGTCCTCATTGTAGATGGTGTAGAAGGTGTAGATCCTCTGGTTTTCGAAATCGGTGAAGGGATTGAAGCTGCGGTCGAAGCAGTTGTCCAGGTCGAAGATGACGAAGTGGAACTTGCCGCCGGCGCTCTTGTCGCGGAAGGCCTTGAGGTTGTTGTGGGGCCAGTCCCAGTTGTTGGTGTAGAGCTGCACGGCGAAGTAGTTGCAGAACTCGTCGATGTCCACAATATCCACGATGCGGTTCCAGCTGTGCTCGTCGTAGGCCGTAGCGGAGATGTCGTACCACTCGTCGAAGAGCTGGCTGTCGCCCGTGGTCTGCACATAGCCCGAGTCCACACTCATCTCGAAGGCGTCCTGCAGGTCGGTGTCCAGACCGTAGTTGGAGTAGCCGTATTGTCTGTTGGTCACTTCTCGGATGTTCATCGTGCCTTTGAACTCGCCGTTGAGGAACACGTGCGATGGGCTCGTCTCCTGAGCGTCGCAGTAGATACCGGAGCGGATGATGATCTGCTGCAGCATGTTGTCCTTGCAGCGGCTCTGGTTGTAGCGGTCGTTGCCGCCGTTGCGCAGCATCAGCTGCTTGTATTTGTTGTAGGGCTTGGCCTCAAACCACTGCTGAGAGAGGTCGTTGAGGCCGTAGGTCTTCGTGGCTTTGAGTTTGAAGGAGAGCAGGTTGCTGTAGGTCATACCCCACATGCGGCTCCATCCGCCCGAGATGGACATATCCACCTCCTGCGAGAAGTTGATATCTTTGTTCGCATCAATATATTCGAAATTGACGGGACGCTCCCAATCCATATTCCAGTTGGCTTTGTCCGTACCGGTCACACCGTTGCCGCTGCGGCCGTTGGAGCCCTTGGTGTAGATGCCGATTTCGTCATCATAGAGGTTTTCGGGATCGGTGTTGACGATGACCAGCGGCAACTCATAGTCGTTGTCATTGTAGATCCAGCTGCGCGTCACCACTTCGGAGGGGATCATGCCCGTCTTGAAGAGGCGGAAACGGTAGATGGACGTCGCATTGACCTGTGCGGAGAAGCCGCCGCCCTGCTTGCGGGTGCCGTTGCTCAAGGTGGGCGTGCTGCCGTCGGTGGTGTAGACGAGCGTGGCGTCGGAGGGATACGTCACCGTGAAGGTGAAAGGCGAAGTGAACAGACCCGACTGACGGTCCACGGTCGGGCCGCTGATCTGCGTGGTAACGAACGTGCTGGTGGCGTTGCCGGCTTCGGGGGTAGGCTCTGCCGTCACGGCCCAGGCACCCGTGCCGTCGGTCTTACGGGCATAAGAGGTGCGCCCCTTCAGACTGGGGAAAGTCTGTGTGGCCAGCAACTCGCCTTCGCGGCTGAGCACGCTGACGGTGCCGCCGTCGGTGTCAAGTTTCCAGTCCACCTGCTTGTAGGCCAGCTTGCCGTATTGCCCGTCGTAGTGGTCAAACCACACGTTCCTGTATCCTCCGGGAGGAACGGATCCGTAGTCCATCGGCAGACGGGTTTCGTAGCCTCTCAGATCGTCCCTGATGATGACGCCGCCCAGGTCGGCCGGCTGCGCCGTGGGGTTGTAGAACTCTATCCATCCGCCGTAGTTGAAGGAGGGGTCGATGAACATATCCACGTTGCGCGACTGTATCTCGTTAATGAAGAGGTTGTCCTTCGTGGCCGGATGCGAGGTCACAATCAGGGTGCACTCGTCGCTCAGATTGGTGCCGTCGCAACTCGTGGCCGTGATGATGCACTGTCCGGCTTCCACGCCGGTGATGATGCCGGCCTCATCCACGGTGGCCACACTCTCGTCGCTGCTCCACCACGAGAGCGAGGGATCGGTGGCAGTGGTGGGCAATACGACAACGCTCAGAGCGACCTGCTGTCCTTTTTCCATAATCGGCGTGTGATCGGCGAAGGTGACGCTGGTCACACTCGTCTGCGACACTCTCACGGTGCAGGATCCCGACACACCGCTGCCATCGAGGGCCGAAGCCGTGATGGTAGCGGCACCGACCCAATGCGCCGTCACGTTGCCGTTCTGGTCCACAGTGGCCACTTTCTCGTCGCTGCTCTCCCACTTCAGTTTCTGAATTGTGGCCGTCGAGGGCTGCACCGTCGGGGTGAGCTGCCTCGAGTTGAAGCGCGTCATGCGATAGCTTGAGGGCGAGAAGCTGATGGCCGTCACGGGCTGCATGTCGCCGTAAAACTCCAGCTTCCAGTTACTCCAGATGGTCCAGTTCTCCGCGATGCGCTGCCCGGTGCCGTCGTCGGGACAGGCCATGCCGAAGGAGAGTGTGCCGTCGGTCACATCGAACTCCAGGCTGTTGGGATAAGCGCCTGTGGAGAAGCGGGCGCTGGCGCCTTCCATGTTGTTGGGATAATAGCGGTTAACGCCGCCCACGCGAATCTGATTGTCGCCGCCGTTGATGCGGGTGGTGGAGAACTGGCTGTAGACGCTCTGCACGGGCGTCTGCTCTGCGTTGGCCCAGATGTAGGCATCGCGCTTGGCCGTGGCTTCACTGTAGTTTTCGGCCGCGTTGCTGTCAAAACCTCCGGGACGGTAGTAGGCGTTCACCGAGAGGCGGTATTTACCGTTGGGCAATCCGCTCAGCTCCTGCCCCACCCTGAAGTAGGCGTACCACATCTCCATGGCGTTGTAGTTGACGTTGTAGCCCGCGTACGAAGCGCCCGGATAGACGATCCATCCTTCTTTGGTGTTGCCCTCAAAGCGGGGGTTGGTCACGAAGGCGTCCGTCACGTCCACCCAATCGACTGCGCTCACGCGCACGCACAAAAGAACAAAAAAAATGACAACCCTCAGGGGCGTCAGCGTCAACTTGCTTCTCATGGAAATTGCTTTAATAATGTTGTGTCTTGGTCTTGGTTGCGGGGGTCCGACTCGAACGGGCGACCTCCAGGTTATGAGCCTGGCGAGCTACCAACTGCTCCACCCCGCGGTGTCAATTGCGGGTGCAAAGGTAAGACGATATTTTGGAATAAACAAATTTTCCGAGCACTTTTTTTCTAAAAATGCGTATTTGCCGCCATTTTATCCATAATTCTTATCGTTTTTTTGAGGGAATTGTTTGCCGTTTAAATAAAATTTGCTACTTTTGCGACGTCTTCACGCCGAAAGCGGTATAAAAGCCGCTGGGAAAAGCCTTTGGAAAGCGTTCTCGAGGTGTTTGTGGGACACCATATATGGAAAAGGCGTATATCACGCACTTTGTTCTTGACCGTTTGAAACCTGAGAAATTTCATATTCATCAAAGAACAACAGCAACGATAGACGCCCATGGGTATGTAAACAGCTCGTTGCATATACATTCACTCTGTTATGGAGTCTAATGTATATAGCGACCGATTAAGTGCATATCGGCGTGGGGTCGTGGTTGCTCGTTCTGATGAATAGGGCAATCTCAGGGCCTCAAACGGTGGAGCGAGTAACTGGCATAGTCTCCACGCTTTTTTTGTATCTTGGGGAAACGTGAAAAGAATCTGATTGTGAGCACTATTTGGAGACATAGTGTGCAAATAAAAACTATGTTTAAATAAATTATGAAAAAGTATTTTTTGATGCTGCTGCCTGTGTTGTTTTTAGCAGCAGTGAGTGTGGGATTCACATCTTGCGGAGATGATGAAGAGGTTAATTTGCCATCAGAATCAGCCAATCGTGATAATCCGGAACAGTCCCATCACAACGACACTCCAGATCAGCCAAATTCACTTCTCGTCGGGACATGGAAGTATACTTTTAGTAGTGGTTACGAAGTCCTGCAATTTAATTCAGATGGAGTAGTTTATAATCAAGAATATGATGAGAACGATGGTGGATGGCACAAGAAGCACACGTATTCTTACCGATATGATGAGTCTCAAAAGAAATTGTATTTAACAAAGTCGGAGTCTGTTCGTGAATATGAAGTTCGTGAGCTTTCTACGACAACACTCACTTTGTATGATATTCAAGAGGGGTCATACGGCAGCAGTAAAGCTATAACTACTTATACCCGCATTGACAGCGATAATCCTTTCAACGATGTGGCTAATGGTGATGAGGAGGATGATGACAATGATGCCCCAACCCCTGCCCCAGTTGCTCATGCATAGTTCCTCTGGTGTTTGTGGGGCACCATATAATATAAAAGTGCGTATGTCACGCGCTCCGTTCTTGACTGATAAAACCTAAGAAATTTCGATCTTGTCATGGAACATCAGCAACGATAGACGTCCATAGGGTATATAATCAACTATACATTCCCGTTGCGGCTTCTGTTCGCGGCGGGTTTTTCTTTTACCCTTCTACTCCACCACATCAGTTCCTACCAGACTACGAGTGAACTACAAGTGTTCTGCGAGAAAACTCGGAGTTACACGGAGACTACTCGGACACCACTCGCAGACTACTCGCAGACTGAAAGGGAGAAAAGAGGGTGCAAAAGGGGTGCGAAAAGCACAAAAATGAGGTCAAAAGCGTCTTTTACCCAAACTTATCCCGTCAAGAATTTGGGAGCGCACAATTTCTGCCGTACCTTTGACGCCAAACAGAATAAAATTGACATCATAACAAAGAAACAGTATGGCACTGATTGACTACAACTGGATGGTGAGCGGCATGCACGGCAAAGCCGGCAAGAACAGCGACACCTATCTGAGACAAAACAAAAGGACCGGGAGGGTATACGCCATAACCCGTTCGCACAAACCACAGAAGAGCAGCGAGCTGCAGACGGCTCTGAGGCAGCGCTTTGCAGAAGTGTCGAAATGCAGCACAGCTTTCGTCAAGGCGGGGCGCGAGGCGGTGGAGAACGGCGAAGTGACGCCCTTGGCCAATGCCTATCTCAAAGTGGCGGCAGCCTTCAACGAACAGACGGAGTCAGCCTTCCTGCGCAGCTACGTGATGAAACATCACGCCAAAGTGAGCGAGAGCGGAGAGATTAGCGTCGTGGTGGATGACTTCGTCTTCACCAAAGCCTAATTCCGGCACACTTTGGGCGATTTTGTGCAATTTGTTTTGAAAAAAGAGAAATAATTCCGCAAAGAACGCCATACTGCCAACTATTTTTCGTACCTTTGCACGCGATTATGGCTATAGAAAAAACACGGGCTATACTCGTTGATGTGGCACGCCGCCTTTTCGCCCGGAAGGGATTGGAGGAGACCACGATGAACGACATCTCCCAGGCCGCCGGCAAGGGACGACGCACGCTCTACACCTATTTCAAGAACAAAGAGGAAATCTTCGACGCCGTCGTCGAGGCCGAGATGGACCGCCTGGCCCGCGAGATGGCCGAGGTGGCTTCGCGCCTGCTCTCTCCCGAGGACAAGCTGGTAGCCGTCATCTACGGACATCTGGAGGCCATCAAGGAGATTGTGCAGCGCAACGGCAACATGCGCGCCGAGTTTTTCCGCGACGCCTGGCGTGTGTCGCTCATCCGCAAGCGTTTCGACACCAACGAGAAGAAACTCCTGGCCCAGATTCTCACCGACGGCGAGCGTCAGGGTTATTTCGACATTGAGAACATACAACTCGCCGTCAACATCATCCACTACTGCCTGCGCGGCCTGGAGATTCCCTACATCTACGGCCGTCTCGACAACGGGCTTTCGCCTGCGGCCTCCCGCGCCGCCGTGCAGCGCATCATCCACCGCGCCATAGGTCATCATTTCAAAAAAACAACTGATATGCTTTTACAAGGAAAAACCGCTCTCATCACCGGCGCCGCCCGCGGCATCGGCAAGTCCATCGCCCTGAAGTTCGCTTCCGAGGGCGCCAACATTGCGTTCACCGACCTCGTACTCAACGACGATATGGCCGCCGGCCTCGAAGCCACGCGCAAGGAGATTGAAGCCCTCGGCGTGAAGTGTCTCGCCTACGCCGGCAACGCCGCCGACTTTGCCGAGACAGAGAAAGTCGTCGCTCAGATCAAGCAGGACTTCGGCACCATCGACATTCTGGTCAACAACGCCGGCATCACCAAGGACGGCCTGATGCTCCGCATGAGCGAGCAGCAGTGGGACGCCGTCATCAACGTCAACCTCAAGTCTGCCTTCAACTTCATCCATGCCTGTGTGCCCGTCATGATGCGTCAGCGCGGCGGCAGCATCATCAACATGGCTTCCGTCGTCGGCGTTCACGGTAATGCCGGACAGGCCAACTACGCCGCCTCCAAGGCCGGCCTCATCGCTCTGGCCAAGAGCATCGCTCAGGAGATGGGCCCGAAGGGCATCCGCGCCAACGCCATCGCTCCCGGCTTCATCGAGACGGCCATGACGGCCGCTCTGCCCGACGAGGTGCGTGAGGAGTGGAAGAAGAAGATTCCCCTGCGCCGCGGCGGACAGGTGGAGGACATTGCCAACACGGCGCTCTATCTGGCTTCCGACCTTTCTTCTTACGTCAGCGGACAGGTGATCCAGGTGGACGGCGGCATGAACATGTAAATGCAGGTACTCTACGAGGACAACCACCTCATCGTGGTGAACAAGGCTCCGGGCGAGATTGTCCAGGGCGACAAGACGGGCGACAAGCCCCTCTCGGAGACGGTGAAGGACTACATCAGGGAGCGTTACGCCAAGCCCGGCAACGTCTTCCTCGGTGTGGTGCACCGCCTGGACCGCCCCGTCAGCGGCGTGGTGCTTTTCGCCCGCACGAGCAAAGCCCTCGCCCGCCTCAACGCCCTCTTTGCCGACCACGAGAGCGTGCACAAGACCTACTGGGCCATCGTTGCCAACCGGCCGGAGCAGGCAGAAGGGACGCTCGTCCACTGGCTCACGCGCAACGAGAAGACCAACAAGGCTGCGGCCCACGACCGCGAAGTGCCCGGCTCCAAGAAGGCCGTTCTCGACTACCGGCTTCTGGCCTCCTCCGACCGCTACCATCTCCTGGAGGTCACGCTCCGTACGGGGCGCCACCATCAGATCCGCTGCCAGCTCGCCAAGATCGGCTGCCCCATCAAGGGCGACCTCAAATACGGCGCGCCGCGCTCCAATCCCGACGGCAGCATCTCGCTGCACGCGCGCTCCCTCACGCTGGAACATCCCGTCACCCACACCACCGTATCCGTCACGGCCCCCGTGCCTGACGACCGTCTATGGCAGCACTTCGAATCATAACGAAGACGCTTCTTTGGACGCTGCTCTGCGTCCTTCTGCTGCCCTTCCTGCTGGCAGCGGCGCTCTATGTTCCGCCCGTTCAGCGATGGGCCGTCCAGACGGCGGCGCGCTATGCTTCCGAGGCCACGGGGATGCAGATTTCCATCGGCCGTCTGGGCATCAGCTTCCCGCTCGACCTCGACCTCAATCGCCTTGTCGTAATTGATAAATGCGACACATTAGTTGCTGTGGACCAGGCTGTTGCCGACCTTGACTTCGAGCACGTCTTTCATTGGCGCATCGGCGTCGAGGCGCTCGATTTGTCGCGCGGCCAGGTCAACATTGCGCTGCGTCCCGACACCACCGAGAAGGACACTTCGAAGACCCAGTTGCCTCCGCTCGAGGTCAACATCCGGCGCGTGGCTCTCAGTGACGTGCGGGCCACTTTCCGCACCGTCGGCGACACGCTCAGCGTCTTCGCTCTGTTGAAGCAGGCCGCCCTCTCCGGAGGCGACATTGCTCTTGGGCCTTCCATCTACGTGGTGGACCGCTTCGAGGCTACGGTGGACTCACTCTCGGTCTCAGCGCTCGACTCCCTGGGGCAGCGTTCGGCGCTCTTTCCGCCCGACCTCTCGCCCCTCTCCTATCCCCTGACGCCTTTCACGGTGGGTCTCTCCCGCCTCTCGCTCACGCTGGAGCCTCTGCTGCGCTTCTCCGTGGGCCGTTTCAGCCTCACGACGCCGTCACTTTGTGCGGCCCTCACGGCTGCCGGCGACCTCTCGGCCGTTGCGGTGGACTCGCTCCATGTGTGGCTGCCCGACCAGGTGGACCTCTGGGGCAGCGGAAGTGCTTCCAATCTCGACCGGCCCGACTCGCTCTCGGCCCGCTTCGACTGGGATGTGCATACGCGCGACCTCACGCCTCTGGCCCGCCGCCTCTCGATTAAGGATGTGGCGCTGCCGCCGATGGACCTCAACGCCTTCACCTCGGTGGAGGGTTCGCGCTGCCACATCGACGCCATCCTCAACGAGGGTCGCGGCAACGTGCGCCTCGTGGGCGACTACGACACCAAGGACAACAGCTACGAGGCTCAGGCGCGCATCAACGGGCTCAACGTCCGCGACTTCCTGCCGCGCGACAGCATCGGGCGCCTCTCGGCGTCGGCCAAAGTCCAAGGCCGGGGCACCGATCCCTACGACGCCGCCACCGCTTTGGCCGCATCGCTCTCGCTCCAAAGTCTGGCCTACGGCTCATGGCTCATCGACAACGTGGAGGCCCGGGCCTCGCTCCGGAGCCATCGCGCCACGCTCGACCTTCAGGCCGACAACCGCCTGCTCAAGACCGACACCAAGGCTTCGGCCGTTGTGCTGAAAAACAGCATCCGGGACGCCCGTTTGGATATGCAGCTCGAGCGGGCCGACCTCAGGGCGCTGCGTCTGGTCGAGGACACACTCAGCGTCGCCGCCAATCTCTCGGCCACAGCCGCCACCGACTTCCGCGAGCGCCACAGCCTCGCCGCCACACTCAGCGACCTGGGCATCGAGACCAAGGACACCGTCTTTCGTCCCCTGCCCCTCTCGGTGGACGCCCGCCTCACGCCCGACAGCATCAGGGCCCGGGCCGAAGCCGGCGACCTGCTCCTGCGCTTCACCTCCGCCGACGGCCTCAGGCGGCTGCTCGCCAAGGTGGATAATGTCAACAAGTACCTCAAGCACCAGATGGACGAGTCGATGGAGCGCCACCGTCCGCTGCAGGTCGACCACGACTCGCTCAAGACGATGCTGCCCACCTTCGACCTCAACTTCCTGAGCGGCCGCGACAACACGCTTTTCCGCATCGTGCAGCATCTCCGGTATGAGTTCGACGAGGCTGCGCTGCGCCTTTCGAGCGACCCCGTGCGGGGCATCAACGGCGAAGGCCATGCCTACGGCATCACCAACGGCAACGTGCGTCTGGACACCCTCCAGCTCCATGTGGACCACGACAGCAAGGGCTTCAACCTGCTCTCGCGCCTCATGAATTCGCGTCAGAACGCCACCGGCGCCTTCCGCGCGCTCTTCTCCGCCTCGCTGCAGCCCGCCGCCATCGAGACGGCCCTCGAGTTCTACGACGCGCAGGGCGAGAAGGGCATCGACCTGGGTCTGCACATCGTGGGCAAAGACTCGGCCCTCGTGGGCCACATCACGCCGCACAACCCCATCCTGGCCTATCGCCGCTTCACGGTGAACCCCGACAACTACATCGCCCTCGACCGCAAGAAGCACATCCGCGCCGACTTCAACCTTCTGGCCGACGACGGCACCCAGCTGATGCTCTTCTCACCCAGGGAGCAGCGCGACGACGTGCTTCAGGACCTCACGCTCTCGGTGCGCCGCCTCAATCTGGGCGAACTGTGTCAGGTGTTGCCCATCGTGATGCCTCGCGTCAGCGGCTTCCTCGACGGCGACATCCACGCTCTGGTGGTGGACACTACGGAGGCTACGGTGGCCCTCGGCCTTGAGGCCCGCGACCTGGTCTACGAGAAGGCGCCTCTGGGCACCGTAGGCCTCGACATGGTGTGGATGCCCAACCCCGACGGCACTCAGGTCATCGACGGACAGATGACGCAAAACGGCCGCGAGGTGCTGCTGCTCAACGGCAGCTATTGGAAAGACCGCGAGACGAAAGAGGACCGCATCGACGCCACTGCCACGCTGCAGCGTCTGCCGCTGCTGCTGGCCAACGGCTTCATTCCCGACAACCTGATCACTCTGGCCGGCTACGCTGTGGGCCATCTCTCCGTCACGGGCCCCGTCTCCGCGCTGAGCCTCAACGGCGCTCTGGCCACCGATTCGATGGACATCCGCTCCGTGCCCTACAGCGTGCATCTGGCCCTGCCGCGCGACACGCTGCATATCGACAACAGCGTCATCGAGATGCGCAATCTGCGCGCCTTCTCCGTCGTCGACGGCAAGAAGGGCGAGCGCCCCGATCTCGACGTCGAGCACGCGATGACGCTCAACGGCCGCGTGGACTGCCGGGACCTGAACCACATCAAGCTCGGCCTGAGGGTGCAGGCTGAGAACTTCCGCCTCATCGACGCCCCGCGCAACAAGAAGGCGCAGGCCTACGGCAAGGCCTACGTCGACGCCGACGTGCGTCTGGGCGGCGACCTTCAGAAGATGCGCATCGGCGGCAAGCTGCGCCTTCTGGGCAAGACGGATCTCACCTACGTCGTCACCGACACGCCGCTCTCGGCCGACAACAAGCTCGACGACCTGGTCACCTTCGTGGACTTCAGCGACACCACCGCTGTGGACGCCCCTGTGAGCAATCCGATGGACATCCGCCTCAACCTGGCGCTCGCCATCGACGAGGCCGCTACGATGAACGTGCTCCTCTCCGAGGACGGCAGCGACCACCTCGAGATCGAGGGCGGCGGCGACCTCAACTTCAGCTACGACCCCATCACGGGCAACCGCCTCTTCGGCCGCTACACGGTGCTCTCGGGCAAGCTGGACTATTCGCTTGTGGTGGCTTCTCTGAAGGACTTCAAGCTGCACACGGGCTCCTACATCGAGTTTCTGGGCGACCCGCTCAACCCCACCCTTTCGCTCGCGGCCTCCCAGCTGAAGAAGGCCAGCGTGACGGAGGGCAAGGTGACGCGTTCGGTCAACTTCGACGTGGGCCTCAAGGTGACGCGCAACCTCAAGGACCTGGGCCTGGAGTTCACCATCGAGGCGCCCGAGGACCTCACCTGCCAGCAGGAGCTCTCGGCGATGTCCGTCGAGCAGCGCGGCCGCGTGGCCGTCACGCTGCTGGCCACCGGCATGTACGTCACCGACAACTACCAGAGTTCGGGCTCGGGCGGCGGCTTCACGGCCTCCGGCGCGCTCAACTCCTTCCTCCAGAGCCAGATCAACTCCATTGCGGGCAAGGCGCTCAAGACGGTGGACATCGGCTTCGGCATGGGCAACACGACCAACGCCGCCGGCGCCACTCAGACCGACTACAACTTCTCCTTCGCCAAGCGCTTCTGGGGCAACCGCATCTCGGTCATCGTGGGCGGCAAGGTCTCCAGCGGCAACCAGGTGAAGAACACGGGCGAGAGCATCGTCAACAACATCTCGGTGGAGTATCGCCTCGACAATTCCGGCACCCGCTACGTGCGTGCCTTCTACGACCGCGAATACGAGACCCTCATGGAGGGCACGGTGACCAAGACGGGCGCCGGCCTCGTGTTCCGCCGCAAGACGGCCACCTTGGGCGAACTCTTCCTTTTCCGATCGAAACAATGAACAGACTCCTCCGCCATATTGCCCTCCTCGTGCCGGCGCTCCTTGTGCTGGCCTCGTGCAGCCAGACGAAAAATCTGCCCGAGGACGAATACCTCTACACGGGCATCAAGGAGCTCTCCTACGGCGCTCCCCTCAAGGAGCCCGACCCTTCCGAGCAGACCGACTCCGCCGGCGTCATCAAGGCGATGGGCCAGGCGGCCACCTACGTCAAACAGCTCCTCAGCGGCAAGCAGACCGACGGCAAAGTGCGCCTGCGCCCCGACAGCACGGGGCTGACGCTGACGCCCCGCGAGCTGGACTCGCTGCGCATCCTGCGCGAGAAGGACAAGGAGACCTACGAACACGTGCGCCAGGAGGTCACGGGCGCGCTCTCCTATGCACCCAACGGCAGCCTCATGGGCTCTTCCAAGGTGACGCAACCCTTCACGCCGGGCCTGTGGATATGGAACCGCTACGTCAATTCCGAGAGCCGCTTCGGCCGCTGGATGTTCAACAACTTCTCGCAGAATCCGCGCACGATGACGACGCTCAATCCCGACGTGCGCACTCAGGCGGCTCAGGCGGTGCTCTACAACAACGGCTACTTCAAGGGCCGCGTCGACTATCAGATTGTGCCTCAGAAGAATCCGCGCAAGCAGAAGATCAGCTACGCCGTCCTCCCCGGCCCGCTGTGGCATCTCGACCGCATCGCATACAAGCGCTTCCCGCTGGCGGTGGACAGCATCCTGCGCCGCAACGAGGGCGGGCGCCTGCTGCATTCGGGCTCGCCCTTCTCTGCCGCCGACCTGCAGAACGAGCGCGAGCGCATCGCCGAGCTGCTGCAGGACAGGGGCTACTACTACGTGCAGCCCGCCCACATCGCCTACAGGGCCGACACTGTGGAGCGCGCCGAACACGTGCAGCTGGAGGTGGCGCCCGCTCCCGGGCTTCAGGACCACGTCTTGCGCCAGTATTATCTGGGCAACACGCGCGTGATGCTCTACAAGTTCGACGACCGCCAGATCCACGACAGCATCGGCACGGAGACCTCGCGCATGCTCTTCGCCGGCGGCAAGCAGAAGAGCCAGAGCTGGTTCGCCCGCCAATACAAGCGCTTCGCCAAGCGTATGGCCAAGGCCGGCCGCACCGTGCCCGACTCGACGGCCAACCGCCCCACCTGGGTGCCGCCCTTGCGCTACGGCGCCATCCACCACTACCTTTATTATAATAAGGGCGACCGCTACAACCGCTCGCGCATGGACCGCGTGCAGGAGCGCCTCTCGGGCATGGGTGTGTTCTCTTCGGTGCAGATGTCCTTTGTGCCGCGCGACTCCACCGACACGCTCGACATCCGCATCCGCGCCACGCTCGACAAGCCCTACGACTCCGAGTTCGAGGGCCGCATCACCTACAAGAGCAACGGCCAGCTGGGTCCCGGCGCCTCCTACACCATCTCCAAGAAGAACGCCTTCCGGGGGGCCGAGACGCTCTCCTTCGGCGTCGATGCCTCCTACGAGTGGCAGACGGGCGCCAACATGGGCGGCGACAAGTCGCTGCTCAATTCGTGGGAGCTGGGCTCCTTCCTCAACCTCTCCTACCCCCGCTTCATGTTCTTCGGCCTGGGCCACCGTCTGGGCCGTCTGGCACGCGCCACCACCAACTTCAAGATCGACGCCCGCTGGAGCAACCGTGCGGCCTACTATTCGCGCGTCTCCATGGGCGGCCGCGTCTTCTGGACGCTGCAGCGCCAGCACAACGTGCAGCACGAGATCACGCCCTTCCATCTGGTCTATGAGCGCCAGCTCTCCACCACGGCGCGCTTCGACGAGGTGATGGCCAAGAATCCCGCTCTGGCCGTCTCCATGCGCGACCAGTTTGTGCCCTCGATGGAGTACACCCTCACGTGGCGCTCGCGCATGCACCGCTATGTTGCCGGTCAGGGCCTCATCGTGCTCACGCGCCGCTCCACCTCTTCGCTCATCTTCAACATCAAGGAGGCCGGCGCCGTCACTTCGTGCCTCTACGCCATCGGCGGCAAGTCGTTCTCCGAGCGCGACAAGGCGCTCTTCGGCGTGCCCTTCGCCCAGTTCATCAGGGCTTCGGTGGACTACGTGCACACCTACCACATCACGCCGCGCCGGAAGCTCCTCACGCGCGCCTATCTCGGCGCCCTCCAGTGCTACGGCAACAGCATCACGGCGCCCTACGGCGACCTCTTCGCCGCCGGCGGTGCCAACAGCATCCGCGGCTTCGCCATCCGATCCATCGGCCCGGGCAGCTACAAGCCCTCGGCGTCCAACTACAGCTACCTCGACCAGGTCGGCACGCTGCGCTTCGAGGCCAATCTGGAGTATCGCTTCCCCATCGTGGGCTCGCTCTTCGGCGCCGCCTTTGTCGATGCGGGCAATGTGTGGCTGATGGAGGACGATCCGGCGCGTCCGGGCGGCACGTTCAGCTTCTCCAACCTGGGCAAGGAGCTGGCTTTGAGCACGGGTTTCGGCCTGCGCTACGATCTGGACTTCCTGGTGGTGCGCTTCGACCTGGGCATCGGCCTCCACGCGCCTTACGACACGGGCAAGAGCGGCTACTACAACATGCCCTCCTTCGGCAAGAGCCTCGGCTACCACTTCGCCATCGGATATCCGTTCTAGAACTAAGAACTATAATGACCACGGATTACTCGGATTTACACGGATGCCTTGTTTGCTGATATTTAAAGAAAACCTAAAAAACCCTTTCCTCCTGTTTGAGACTTCGTCTTTGCTGCTAT
>X369_Koala__coassemble_3_pt1 | contig 67371 bp, 56 predicted proteins | sample X369_Koala__metabat2_high_PE_008 | metagenome-assembled genome bin X369_Koala | reverse complement strand
GTGAACACGCCGTTCATGTTGGCCGCGCCGCCAGTGACCTGTGAGGAATCTTTGGGAGAGAGCAGAAGCGCCGTCGCTCCGGGAAGTGTCTCTCCGGTGGAGGCCTCGGAAACGGTGCCCGTCACCGTCACTTTTTGGGCGCCGGCATATAGAGAGAAAAGAGAAAACAGAAGCAGTGAGAAATATTTCATACCAGTCTTAAGACAACGGTGTATATGAAAGGTTTAAAAGGAGAAATGTGAAAAAAAGTTATAATGTGTCATCGGACGAAAAAGCGACGAAAAGAAAAAAGCAGCCACCGAAATGACTGCTTTTCTGTCGGGATGACAAGATTCGAACTTGCGACCACACGCCCCCCAGACGCGTACTCTAACCGGGCTGAGCTACATCCCGCTCTCAATTTGCGGGGGCAAAGGTATGAAATAATTCCGAAATACGAGCAAAGAATACAGAAAAAAATGCGTTTTCTGCAAAATTTTGCGTACTTTTGTGCCCGAATATAATATAATAAGGAAAAGAATACACATAAAATGTCTTCTCTGACGCTCCACAGACCTACCGCTCTGCCGACGGAATTTCATCTGCCGGCCAGCAAAAGCATATCCAACCGCGCACTCGTCATTTCGGCCCTGGCCGGAGGATGTGCGGAGAAGGACATCGAGAACATCTCCGACTGCGACGACAGTCAGGTGGTCGTGAAGGCCTTGCGTCAGTGTGCCGGGAAGACGGCGGAGACGCAGCTCGTCGACATCATGGCGGCCGGCACGGCGATGCGTTTTCTGACGGCTTGCTTCTCCGTCACGGAGGGCTCGTATGTTATCACCGGCACGGAGCGCATGAAGCATCGCCCGATTGGCATTCTGGTGGATGCGCTCAGAGCCTTGGGCGCCGACATTGCCTATGAAGGCGAAGAGGGTTTCCCCCCGCTGCGCATCCGGGGACGCAGGCTCGATGGTGGCGCCGTCAGTCTGTCCGGGCAGGTGAGCAGCCAGTATGTGAGCGCCCTGCTGATGATCGGCCCCACGATGAAGTGCGGTCTGACGCTGACGCTGGAGGGCAACATCGTGAGTCGCCCGTATATCGACATGACGACGGCCATCATGCGTGCATTCGGCGCTGAGGTGGCTTGGAGGGACGAGCGGACGGTCTGTGTGTCACCCAAGCCTTATGTGCCCGTGCACTATCGGGTGGAGAACGACTGGAGTGCAGCCTCCTATTGGTATGAGTTGATTGCACTCGACGGAGGCGAAGCGCTGCTGCCGGGACTCTTTGAGGAGAGTCTGCAGGGCGATGCCCGCGTGCAGGAATTCTTCAAGCCTTTGGGCGTGACGACGGAGTTCACCGGCGACGGCGTGAAAATCAGCGGCAGCGGCCGTGCTTGCGGAGGCTCGGAGCAGCCCCTCGTGCTGGATCTGGTGGAGCAGCCGGATCTGGCGCAGACGCTGGTGTGCACCTGTGCCTTTATGAACAGGACCTTCCGCTTCACCGGACTTCAAAGTCTGAAAATCAAGGAGACGGACCGTATTTACGCCTTGCGCACGGAATTGGCGAAGCTGGGCTACGACATCGAAGAGGAAAATGACAGCGTGCTCTTCTGGAACGGACGGCGCAGAAGCCTGCCTCCCTCGGAGCAGGTGTCGATAGATACCTACGACGATCACCGGATGGCTATGGCCTTCGCCTGTGCCTGTCTGCCTTTTGGCGTCATCACCGTCAACGCTCCGGAGGTGGTGTCGAAGTCATATCCGAATTATTGGCAAGAATTTCCGCAGAGCCATGACTGAAGAAGAAATTTTGGGGACAGAATGCTGCGGCATGCACGAGGTGTGCGAGAAGGAAAGCCTGCTGGCTGCCGTGAGCAAGGAGGTGGAATACTACGAGGATGAGGAGCTGGACCGCTTCAGGGGGCGTGACGGCGCAGATTACTCGGTCGATGAAATCGAAGAATTTCGCTATGTGCTCGAAACGATGAGGGAGGACGAAGTGGCCGGATGGTGCCGTTCGTTGCAACTGCGCGGGGTGGCTCTTCCGGAAGCTTTGAAGGACGAGGTCATCATGATTGTTGGCGAACTAAGACAATAAATGACGGCCTTAGGCCGTTTTCTCTTTGCAATGCGTTTAATCCGGGCTTTTGCCGTTCTCCTGTTTTCCGTCGGACTGCTTTCGGGCTGTTCGGTGAAGAGAAACACCGCACTCAACCGGCGGTGGCACGCTTTCAATGCGCATTTTAACACCCTGTACAACGGCCAGGTAGCCTTTGAAGAGGGCGAGGAGGCCCAAACTAAAGGCAACAAGGACGACTACACGCGACTCCTGCCGATGTACGAATGTCAGAATGTGGCGACACAGTCGTTGGGCTCCGGCAATTTCGACACCTCCATCGAAAAGGCGCAAAAGGCCATCAAGCAGCACAGCATCAAGAAAAAGCCCGCTGCCGGCAACCGGAACAGGAGGATGACGCCGGAGGAGAAAGAGTTCAGGGCCAGGAGAGAGTTCAACCCCTATCTGTGGCGTGCCTGGTTTATGATGGCGGAGGCGCAGTTCAGAAAAGGAGAGTTCATCGAATCCAGCGCCACATGGAACTACATCATCCGCCTCTACGCCACGCAGCCGCGTATCACGCAGGTGGCGAGAGCCCGTCTGGCCCGTTGCTACGTGGCATTGGGCTGGCCCTACGATGCAGAGGACGTGTTGCGCCGCGTGGGGCGTGACAGTCTCAGTTTCAAAGCCACAAGGGAAAAGACCAATACGGAGGCAGCATACTACCTGCTGACGGAGCAGTATGATGAGGCTCTGCCGCGGCTGGAGCATGTGGTGAAACACACCAAAGGCCGAATCCGTCGGGCTCGTCTGAACTTCCTGATCGGTCAGCTCTACAATATGAAGGGCGAGAAGCAGAAGGCTTACAGCGCACTCTCGCGTGTGGTGGCGGCCAATCCGCCCTATGAAATGACTCTGGCGGCGCGTGTGTTGCAGACGGAGGTCATGGGCAAGGACAAGTCCAAGCAGATGATACGCCGCTTGAGACGAATGGCCAAAGACGAGAACAACACCGAATATCTGGATCAGATTTACTATGCCATCGGTAACATCTATCTTTCGTTGCCCGACACGGCCAACTGTCTGGCAGCGTGGGAGAAAGGCGTGGAAGAGAGCACCGGCGGCGGACCGGCGAAGGCGTCTCTGCTTTTGAAACTCTCGGAAATGTATTGGGCGAGAGAAGACTACATCAATGCTGCGCGCACCTATCAGGCCTGCGCCGGGATTCTCTCCAAGGAGTTGAAGGAGTACAAACAGGTGGAGGAACGCGCAAATGCGCTGCAGCCGCTGGCGCCGCATCTGGAGGCCGTCAAGTTGCAGGACAGTCTGCAGGCTTTGGCCAAATTGCCGGAGGCGGAATATCTGGCTGCCATCGACCGTGTCATCGAAGCCTTGAAGAAAAAGGAAAAGGAGGAGGAAAAGAAGCAGGCTCAGGCAGAAGACCGCGCCGAGATACGGCAAAACCGTCAGGCCATGGCGGCTACGGCGGCTGCTCAGACGAGAGTTTCGGGTCAGGCAGGAGCGTGGTATTTCTATAGCACAACCACCGTGACGTCAGGTAAGGCGGCTTTCCGCAAAAAATGGGGCGAGAGGAAGAACGAAGACAATTGGCGCCGCACCAATAAAACAATCCTCAACGACAGCGAGTTTGATGACTACGACTATGCCTCGGAAGACTCTCTGGCCGCTGCGTCAGACGATTTGGCTGTGACGGAGCCTGCGGAAGACGATCCGGACAAGGCCTTGAAAGACTCGTTGGCCAACGATCCCCATCAGCGTGAGTATTATCTCCGGCAGATTCCGTTTACGGAGGATCAGTTGGCGGCGTCGAACGCCTTGTTGTCCGACGGGCTGTACAATGCCGGCATTCTTGAGCAGGAGAATGTGGAGAACTTCTCTATGGCCAAGCGCACCCTGGAGCGCCTGATGCGCGACTTCCCCGAATACGAAAAGATGGAAGATGTCTATTACCACATGTTCCTGATATGCGGTCGTCTCGGCCTGTGGGACGAAGCGCAAAGTTACCGGCAGAAGCTGATCGATGAATATGCCGACGGGGAGCATGCCGTGGCGTTGTCCAACCCGCACTATGAGGAGATTGCCCGACGGGGTCGCCACATGGAGGACTCGCTCTATCAAAACACCTATGCCGCCTATATGGACAATCGCTACGAGGATGTGGGCCGCAATTACGAGAAGCATACACAAAATTTCCCGGAAGGCGCCCACCGTGCGAGGATGATGTTCGTGCAGGCTATGAGCCTTCTCTACAGTGGCGATCGCAGCGGATTCCTGAGCCTGTTGAAGGAATTGATACAGAAGTACTCCAAGGAGGAAATCAGCGAAATGGCGGCGCAAATCGTGAAAGGCGTGCAAAACGGTCGTTTGTTGCAGGGCGGTCCGTGGGACGCTTCCGGCATCTGGGGGCGCCGCTTCAGAGATTTCGGCGAGGGCAGCGACAGCACGGAGATCAAAGTGCTCACGGAGGAGCGCGTGACCAACTACGCCTTTGTATTGGCTTACGAAAAGGGTTCATTGGACGAGGATCAGCTGCTCTTTGAAGTGGCGCGCTATAACTTCAGTAATTTCATGGTGCGCAACTTCGAATTGGAAATCTCCGATGTTGGCGGCATTTCCATGCTGGCGGTGAAGGGCTTCCTGAGTTATGATGAGGTGCACGCCTACGCTCAGATGCTCTACAGTGACGAGCACATGGCTACCGTGTTGGAAGGCATCCGCTCGCTGCTGATTGCCGAGGACAACCTGAAACTCTTGGGCGTGGACTACAGCTTCGACGACTACGAGACCTTCTATGAGGAAAAGATTCAGCCGATAGAAGTGCCGAAGGAGATCAATATCGATGAAAACCAGGAGCTGGAGGACATCGACCCGGAGGATGTCCCGGAAGGCTACGGCACCGGTACGGAGGCTGCACCCGAGGAAGAAGTGGAAGAGGACGACTTCCCGTTCGGTTTCTGACGTGACATATAAATAAAAGGAAAGAAGATGGACTACAAGCTGCTGTGGATAGACGATGAGATTGACCTTCTGAAGGGACACATCATGTTTTTGGAGAAGAAGGGTTACGGCGTGGACACGGTGACCAACGGATTCGACGCGCTTGAACAGTGTGACAAGGAGGATTACGATTTGGTACTCTTGGATGAAAACATGCCCGGTCTGTCCGGCCTGGAGACGCTGCAGCGCATCAAAGAGGCACATCCTGCTCTGCCTGTGGTGATGGTGACCAAGAGTGAGGAGGAAAACATCATGAACCAGGCCATCGGCAGCAAGATAGCGGACTACCTGATCAAGCCGGTCAATCCGACACAGATACTCCTGTCGCTCAAGAAAAACATCCATCAAAAGAGGATTCAGACGGAGGTGACGGATCAGAATTACCAGCAGAACTTTGGGAAAATCAGTCTGGAAATGGGAGAGGCCATGACCATGGAGGACTGGAAGGAGGTCTATAAGAAATTGGTGTTTTGGGAGCTGGAGCTCTCGGAGACGGATTCCCAGATGAAGGAAATGCTGCTGATGCAGAAGGGGGAGGCCAACACGGAGTTTGCCAAGTTCATTAAGAAGAACTACGAGAAGTGGATACGTCTGCGTTTGAGCGGCGAACAGTATGTGCCCGGCGAGGACGTGCCTCTGATGTCGCCGGACATCTTCAAGACACAGGTGTTCCCGGCTTTGGATAAAGGAGAGAAGGTCACGCTAATTGTCATTGACAATTTCAGGTTCGACCAATGGCGTATGATACGCAACGAGATTGCCGATATGTTCTCCATTGAGGAGAATCTCTACTGTAGCATTTTGCCGACGGCAACGCAATATGCCAGAAACGCGATTTTTTCCGGACTTATGCCGGATAAGATAGAGAAAATGTTTCCCGAGCTGTGGGTCGACGAAGACTCGGAAGAGGGAAAGAATCTGAATGAAGCGCCCCTGGTGCAGACGCAGTTGGAGCGCTACAGAAGAAAGAACACGTTCTCCTACCACAAAGTGAACGATTCTGTCGGTGCCGAGAAACTGTTGGCGCAACTGCCCACCTATAGGCAGCACGACCTCAACGTCATCGTGCTGAACTTCGTGGACATGCTGTCTCATGCCCGCACGGAAATCCGCATGGTCAAAGAGTTGGCCAACAACGAGGCCGCCTATCGAAGCATCACGCAGAGCTGGATGCGACATTCGGCCGTGGGAGAGCTCTTCCGCGCGCTGGCTCAAAGCGACCGTCGGATTATCCTCACCACGGATCACGGCAGCATCCGCACGCAGAATCCCGTCAAAGTGATCGGCGACCGTAACGTGAACACCAATCTGCGCTATAAGTTAGGCAAGACGCTGACTTACAATCCCAAAGAGGTGTATGAAATCAAGGACCCGCATCGGGTGGGACTGCCGGCGCCGAACATTTCCACGACCTACATCTTCGCCACGGAGCAGGATTTCTTTGCCTATCCCAACAACTACAACTACTACGTGTCATACTACAAGGACACGTTCCAGCATGGCGGCATTTCCCTGGAGGAGGTGCTCATCCCGCTGATCACAATGAGAAGCAAGGGAAAGTAAGTGGCTTAGCGCTTACGGATAATGGAGAGTCCGTCGCGCAAGGGGAGAATAACGTTCTCAACACGCGGATCGTTGGCCACAAGGTCGTTGAACTCCTGAAGTCCGCGCGTCTGAAGGTCTGACGCTCTGGCTTCTTCGGTGATGCGGCCATACCACAGCGTGTTGTCGGCCAGGATGAAGCCTCCGGGATTCATGCGCGGCAGCAACATTTCGTAGTATTTGACGTATTCCCGCTTGTCGGCATCGACGAAGGCGAGATCCCATCGGTCGCCAAGTGTCGGAATGATGTCGAGTGCATCGCCGATATGCAGATGTATGCGGTCAGCCCATGGACTTCCGCCAATCCAACGTCGCAGGAAATCCTCGTTTTCATCGTAAACCTCTATGGTGTGCAATTCAGCGCCTTCAGGCAGTCCTTCTGCCATGGAGAGGGCGGAGTAGCCGCTGAACGTGCCCAATTCAATAACACGGTGGGGCCGAATCATCTCCACCAGCATCTTAAGCAGACGTCCTTGAAGATGTCCGCTGGCCATTTGGCCGTAGGACAACTTCAATTGGGTGTCACGCCACAGAGCGTGGAGGTATTCGCCCTCCGGGTCGATGTGACTCAGGATGTAATCGTCAAGGCTCACTTGATGTTGAGCAGAGCCTCAAGGGCCAGACGATAGCTGTCCAGGCCGAATCCCCAAATGGTGCCGACGCAACCCTGGGCAATCATGCTGTGGTGGCGAAATTCTTCGCGCTTGGGCACATTGGAGATGTGTACTTCCACCACGGGGGCGTTGACGCTGCGGATGGCGTCGAGGATGGCGATGGAGGTGTGTGTGTAGGCGCCGGCGTTCAGGATGATGCCGTCGCGATCGAATCCCACTTCCTGAATCTTGTCGATGATGGCACCCTCGGAGTTGCTCTGGAAATAGTCCAGTCGGCAATTGGGGTAGAGGTCGCGCAGACGGTGAAGATAGTCGTCAAATCCTTTTTTACCGTAAATTTCGGGTTCGCGGATGCCCAGCAGGTTCAAATTGGGGCCGTTGATAATCTGAATTCTCATAGTTGTTTACGAATTTACGCGGCAAATATATGAAAAAAAGTCATGAAGAGGATACAGGCAAAGCTAAAATTTTGTATTTTTGCGTCAAATGAGCATAAAAAAGCATCTTTCCGGGATTGGTATTGTGCCTCAGGCGCTGGTCGACGGGTATGTGCGCTACCTCCGTTTGGAAAAGTCGGTGACAGAAAACACACTGGACGCCTATCTGAACGATTTGCAAAAACTGCTCAACTACTATGCCGACGAGGGAATAGACTTCCGTCGTGTTTCTCTCGAGCAGCTCTCGTGTTTCTCCGCTCTTTTGCGGGAGACGGGCGTATCGGCCACGACTCAAAAGCGGGTGCTCTCCGGAGTGAGAAGCTTTTATTCTTACCTGCTTCTGGAGAAGGAGATAGAACAGGACCCGACGGAGCTGCTTGAGGGGCCCAAGCTCGGAATGCATTTGCCTCAGGTGCTCAGCGTGGAGGAGATTGATCGCATTGAGGGGGTGATAGACCTGTCGACGCCTCAAGGTGTGCGCGACCACTGTATCATCGAAGTGCTTTACAGTTGTGGCTTGCGCATTTCTGAGCTATGTGCACTCTCGTTTACCGATCTGTTTCTGGAAGAAGGTTACATCCGCGTTTTCGGAAAGGGGCGTAAGGAGCGTTTGGTGCCCATCTCGCGGCGTGCGGTGGAAGAGTTGCAAAACTGGTTCACCATACGGCGGCAAATGGAGCCGGTGAAGGGTTTTGAGGACGTAGTGTTCCTGTCCATGCGCCGCAGACGTCCGCTCTCCAGGATTTCGCTCTTCATCTTCATCCAAAACTATGCACTGGCGGCCGGCATCAGGAAAAAAATCTCGCCGCACACGTTCCGTCACAGTTTCGCCACGCATCTGCTGGAGGGCGGGGCCGGGTTGAGGGCGATACAGGCCATGCTGGGCCATGAGAAGATCAGCACGACGGAAATCTACACTCATCTCGACCGCAGCCGTCTGAGGGAAGAAGTGCTGCTTCATCACCCAAGAAATATTAAAAAAGAAACAAAAGGGTGAAATAATGTTATTTTCTTAAGAAAAAAACGGGAGAATGAGAAAAAAATTGTATTTTTGCATTCAAAATGGAATAAATTATACACCAAAATATTTCAATTTTTAAAATCAGTATGAAAAAGTCTATTCTTTTCGCAGGCATGGCAGTGGTGCTGTCTATGTCTTCTTGCAGTAAGTTGAAGCTTACGGCAGACAATTTCAAGGTGACGCCCACTCCTTTGGAGGAGGTTGGCGGTCAGGTTCCTGCAACCATTACGGCCAATTTCCCCGAGAAGTGTATTCCCAAGAAGGCAGTTGTAACGGTGACTCCCGTCCTGAAGTATGAAGGCGGTGAGGCTGCCAGCGAGAGCGCCACGTTCCAGGGCCAGAAGGTTGAAGGTAACGGCACTTCCGTTCAGTACAAGGTGGGCGGCACTTACAGCATGAAGGCCAACTGGGCTTACCAGGACGCCATGCTGAAGAGCGATCTTTACGCCCGTTTCGACGCCAAGATTGGCAAGAAGGCCAAGCAACTGCCCGACGTGAAGATCGGCTACGGTATTCTGGCTACTTCTCAGCTCTTGCGTTACACCACTGTGACCGGTGCTGTCGCTCCCGATGCTTATCAGCGTATCATCGCTCAGAAGCAGGAGGCCAACATCAAGTTCCTCATCAACCAGGCTAACCTCCGCACCAGCGAGACCGGCAGTGTGAGCATCCAGGATCTCGTGAAGATTCTGAAGGAGATCAATGACAACAACGAGACCCGCGCTCTCCAGAGCGTCGAGGTGAGCGCTTACGCTTCTCCCGACGGTAAGTACGACTTCAACGAGAAGTTGGCCGAAAAGCGTCAGGATGTTTCCGACAAATTCCTCAAGGGCCAGCTTAAGAAGATTGGCATGAAGGCCGACGTGAACACCAAGTACACCGCTGAGGACTGGGACGGCTTCCAGCAGCTGATCAGCCAGAGCAACCTTCAGGACAAGGAGGTGATTCTGCGCGTCCTCTCCATGTATCAGGATCCCGAAGAGCGTGAGCAGCAGATTCGCAACATGAGCAGCGTTTACACCGAGATTGCCGACGGCATTCTGCCCGAGTTGCGTCGTGCCCGTCTGCTTGTGAACTACGATGTGATCGGTCGCAGCGACGAGCAGATCATCGCCCAGTTCAACGAAGATCCCAACAAGCTCTCTGTTGAGGAGATGCTCTACGGTGGCAACCGCCTGATGACCGATCCTGCTCAGAAGGCAGCTTGGTATGCCAAGACTCAGGAGATTTATCCCAGCGACTATCGTGCATTCAATAACCAGGCTCAGCTGGCCATCATGAGTGGCGACAACCAGCAGGCTGAAGCTTACCTGAACAAGGCTGCTGCCATCAATGCCAACGCTCCCGAGGTGAACGCCAACAAGGCCATCCTCGCCATGAAGAGCGGTGACATCGCTGCAGCTGAGCAGTATATGGGCAAGGCCAGCGGTGCTGACAGCTATCAGGAGGTTCAGGGTGCCTTGAATCTTGCCAAGGGCAACTACGCACAGGCAGACAAGAACCTCTCCGGCGTGAACACCAACAGCGCTGCTTTGGCTCAGATTATGAACAAGAACTACGCTGCCGCCAAGAACACTCTGGCCAACGTTAAGGATCAGAGCGCTGTGACCGGTTATCTGAAGGCTGTTCTCGGTGCCCGTACCAACGACAGCGCAGCTATTGCCAACGGCCTGAAGGAGGCCATCTCCAAGGATCCTTCCTTCGCCAAGCGTGCTCTGAATGATGTTGAATTCGCAAACTACGCCAACGTCGTAGAGAGCGTATGCAAGTAATCAAGAGGTAGTGCGTCGAGCATCTTACCTTTTGTTCGTCCTTCTTCTCCTCACGGCTTGTGGGGGCAAGAAGGGCGAACTGCGTATAACAGGTTCGTTTAAGAACCTCAAGCAAGCGGACTTCTTCATCTTTTCGGAAGAAGGCTACATGGAGAAGATAGACACCATCCATGTCAAGGACGGACGTTTTGACTACCGTGTGCCACTGACAGCAGAGGAAGCCTCCTTCACTCTGGTTTATCCCAACTTTTCCACGTTGGATATTTTTGGCGGCAGCGGACAGCATGTGCATATCGAAGGTGATGCCCGCAGTCTGTCTGAAGTAGAGGTGAAGGGCGGTCGTGTCTCGGACGAATATAAGGAAGAGTTCTACCGTCGCCGCGAGCAGGGCAAAACCTTGTTGGAGAAAGGACGTAAGCTGACTCCCTTCAAGTTGGTTACCCGCAAGGGCGACACCATCCGGCGTGATCAGTACAGAGGTCAGTGGCTTCTGATTGCTTTCTGGGCCGATTGGTGTCCGGGCAGCAGTAGCGCCACACGTGAGAGCCGACTCTTCAAGAAGGCATTGGGAAAGAAGGCGGAGGCCATTAGCTACAGCCTGGACACGGACACTTTGCTCGTCTCGCTTGACGAGCAGCGCGACAGTATCGTCTGGCCCAGTGTGTGCGACAGACTTTCGTGGTGCAGTCCTTTGGTGCAATCCCTTGGTATCAGAGAGCTTCCGTTCTATATCCTTGCCGACACGGCTCAGCGTATAGTGGCCTTTGGTAGCAGTTGGAATAAGGATATTGCGCCCGCTTTGCCTAAACACTAAATCCTTTTGGCTGATGATATATGCAATTGGAGAAACGGTGATGGACATCCTCTTCAAAGAGGACAAGCCTATTGATGCAGTGCCGGGTGGCTCTGCATTCAACAGCGTCATATCCATTGGTCGTGTCGGTGTGCCTTGCGCTTTTATCGGTTACACGGGCAAAGACCATGTCGGTGATCTCACCGTGGACTTCCTGAAGGCGAACAGCGTGGATGTCCGCTATTTTGAGCAAAAAGACAATGTGAAGAGCTGTATATCATTGGCTTTCCTGGATGAACGGGGCGATGCCCACTATGTGTTTTATAAAGACACGCCGGTGTCCAATTCCCTGTTGGACCGGAAACTTGAATTTCAGGCCGGTGACGTCCTCCTGCTCGGTTCGTATTATGCCATCAGTGCTGGCACCAGAAGCCAAATCAAGGGCGTCTTGGATGCCGCTGTGGCAGCCGGAGCTACCGTGTATTATGATTTAAACTTCCGCAGCAGTCATAAAGATGAGTTGCCGGAGTTGATGCCTGCCATTCTTGACAATTTCCGACGGGCTACCGTTGTGAGGGGGTCAGCCGACGATTTTGGGGTGATGTGGGGGGAGCGTGACGCGCGTAAGATATATAAGGAGCATATTGCCCGGTATTGTCGGATATTTATCTGCACATCCGGTGCCGGACGCATTACGGTGTGTACGCCGGATGACGCATGGGATTTTGATGTTCAGCAGGTTGCCGATGTCGTGAGCACGGTGGGGGCGGGCGACAATTTCAACGCGGGCTTCCTGTGTGCTTTGTCTCGGCGACAGATGTCGTTGGCCGGAAGTATTGAAAAGGTGGACATGGCTCCGTTGATTGAAAGCGGTGTACGTTTTGCCTCTGCTGTGTGCCGAAGTACCGAGAATTACGTCCCCGTTTCATTTAAAATGTAATTTGATGAGGGATAAAAAGACACTGAGAATTGTGTATATGGGCACTCCGGAGTTTGCTGTAGCTGCTCTGGAGGCACTTGTGGATGGCGGCTATAATGTGGTCGGAGTGGTTACCATGCCGGATAAGCCCGTGGGTCGTCACGGGAGCGTGTTGCAGGCCTCGCCTGTGAAGCTGTATGCTCAGGAGAAAGGCTTGAAGGTATTGCAGCCGGAGCGCCTGAAGGATGAAGCTTTTCTTGAGGAGCTGCGAGGGCTGAGAGCTGACCTGCAAATCGTGGTGGCATTTCGCATGTTGCCCGAAGCAGTATGGTCTATGCCTCCGTTGGGCACCTTTAACGCTCACGCTTCACTTCTGCCGAAATACCGTGGCGCAGCTCCGATCAATTGGGCCATCATACGCGGTGAACGCGAGACGGGCATAACCACATTTATGCTGAAACACGAGATTGATACGGGCGATATCATCCAGCAGGTCCGCGTGCCCATTTTTGAGAGTGACAATGCCGGCACCCTGCACGATCGCCTGATGACACTCTCCGCCTCGTTGGTGACGGAGACAGTGGATTGTCTTCTTGAGGGCACTTTAATCACGCACCCCCAGGCGGATTCCGAGGCTACCGATGCGCCCAAGATATTTCGCGAGACGTGCAGAATAGACTGGAATCGACCTACCGTGGAGGTGCACAACTTCATCAGAGGCCTTTCGCCTTATCCCGGTGCATGGACGATGTTGGGCGACAAGGTGCTGAAGATTTTTGAAAGCACTCCTCATCCGGGAGAGCATGAAGCCCCCGGAACGTTATATTCCGACGGACGCTCTGTTTTGGAAATTTCCGCTGCTGATGGCGTAATCCGGGTGAAGACGCTTCAAATGGAGGGCAAAAAGCGTATGTCGACGGAGGATTTCCTGCGTGGGACCAAATTATGAAATATCTCTCGACCATATTCGTATTCCTTGGTTTGCTGTCTTTAAATGTGAATGCGCAGCAGCCCAATCCGATGTTCGGTGAGGATACCGTATCTGCAGCCTATATACGCAAGTGGGTGCACAACGGAGACTTTGTACACTACATGGAGTCCCAGAATGACCACATTGTGTATCAGGGTCTCCACAACGGACAATGGAGTCAGGGCGATCAACTGATATTCTCGGTCGACGGCAACTCTTACCGCCAAAACCGCTATTACTTGGAAGGATTCCGTATTTCCGACCGTTTCCGTTCCGGCAACACGCTTTATGTGCCCAACATAGAGCATTACAACACCACTCTTGACGTACACTCTTCCCGCCTGTATTTCCGTTTGGACGAGCAAGCCGGAGATTATGTTCAGGCTCAGTTTAACGCCGGTGGATTGGGCGAATATGACAAGAGCACGGCTGCGATAGTGCATCTTTTCCATAATGCGGGCTATGAGGATTTGTATAAGCAGAATTCGCTGACCAACCGTCAGCATATCACGGCTTCCGGCAACGTGGACATGGCTTTTACGCTGAAGGGGAAGGAGAGCCGCTACCGGCAACATTTGTATGCGCAGTTCGGACAACGCCAGTTGCCGGCCTACGATCAAAACGGTCTGCTGGATGGTCGGGAATTGTATGGCGCCAACAACTACAAGGTTCAATTCGACGGTCAACTGCCCCATGGGACGTGGCTTGACGGTTTGGGCTATCTGGTGAATTTCTCCGGCACGGGCAGTTACGGCAGCGAGTTCTATCTGAACCACAGAGAGGTCTCGGATCTTAAAACATATTCGGCTTCTCTTTACGGACGCCAACGTATCATGTCATCGGACGGACGCCATCCTTCCGACATTGTTTCCGGCCTGACCTGGAGCACCAATGTGGTGAACCATAAGGAGCTGGGATTCCGCCGCAACATTATCGACCAGGACGGTGAGAGTTTCGAGCCGTGGAGCCCCGATGGATCCACTCATGAGCTCACATGGTTTATCCGTTGGGAGCGGCCGTTGTTGAGTTGGTTGAAGTTGCGTGCCGAGGGTTACAATTCCATGATGCATTTTTCTCCCTTTACAACTTCTTGGATCAACAGCGTCTATCAGCAGCACCAAGGGCAGGAAGTATTCACACCTCTCTATCAGATCGAATGGACTTCGCAAGCCTTCACCGGCGGTCTTTTGGAGAACAGCTTTGGCTTGGAGGCGAATCGCAATCTCTCGAAGAAGGTGTCGCTGCGTGCTCATTTGGACGCCACGTTGGACGGCTACCTGCTGAGTCAGGGAAAGTCTACCGTATCTCCCAACTGGGAAGCCGGCATTTCGTTTGACATTCATCCCTGCCGATGGTTCCAGATGGGTGTCACCTTGCAGCACGACCGCATGGCTTACGGCATAGAGCATCTGCGTTATTTCTCTACACGATACATGAACGGCCGGGTCTATTATGACAATGCCGCAGGCGGTCGCGGTGCGTTGCTGACCACCACCGGCGGTGTATATCACTCAAAATCCGGGTTGATGCAGCCGTCATATCTGACCTTGGATATTCCTATTCGTTTCCGTTTCCAAGGGCGTAGTGGAAAACATGAGATTGTCTTGCAGCAGACCTATCGCAAGTACATCAACCAGTGGTTCACTCAGATGGCCGGCGGTGATGCCGCTAATGGATCCTGGCAGGATGATTGGTATTTCCTGAATCCTTCCGAACGCCAATATGAGGTGGTCTATCAGCCCCATAGTCTGATGGGTGAAGGTTTCCTTTTCAATACGCCTTACTATATTTCCCAACTGACGCGATATACCTACACAGGCAAGCGTTTTACTTGCTCCGTTTCGTGGCAGAATCTCATTGGCGCTGGACTGCCTTTGGGGCTCTCCAACGGGCCGGCAAGCAACAATTTCGGCACGCTTTCCGAATTGTCAGCATCGCCTAATACTCTGCTGGTTTCCAGCAACAAAAACGGAAAGACGCCGGCTGTGGGCCGTTTGGATCAGGACAAGGGCTTCATTCTTCGCACGTATTTCGGTTACAACATATGTCGTTGGGTGCAGGCGGGCCTGCTTTTCAAGTGGACGGACGGTCAGCCCTTCAGCATTTTTAATACCAACGTCAAGACAGACGCTCCGGGCAACACGCAGGCTGCCATACGTCCTAGTTCCACACGCGGCACCAATCCGACCGACGGTGACTTCGGCACGCGTGAGTCGGCTATTTTCAATTTCGACCTCCATGTTCGCGCCCAGTGGACGGCTGCCGGTCATCCCATGTCTCTGACGCTGCTTTGCTACAACTTGTGGGACTTTGGCAACGTGCTCAACGAGTACACCTTCCCCCAGGGAGTGCGTGGCATGGATGAGCGCGGTCACAATATGTGTCTCACCATTCCCCGCGGCTTGATTACAACCTTTAAAGTGGGCTTGTAGTTTCTTGTGGGCAGAGGTTTATCCGCATGATTGATTCCGAAATGGAGTTGATGTTGAAAAAAAATGAGGAGGGACGCCTGCTGTCTCCAAATTAAATCGTATATTTGCGCAAACGTATTGCTGTTTGTCAATGGAAGTTATAAAAACCGCTATCGAGGGCGTACTCATCGTTGAACCCCGTGTGTTCAAGGACGCCAGAGGATATTTCTTTGAGAGTTTTTCCGAGCGCGAATTCTTTGAGAAGGTGCGCCCCATTCATTTCGTGCAGGATAATGAATCTATGTCGTCTTACGGCGTGATGCGAGGACTGCATTTTCAGCGTCCGCCCTTCACTCAGTCCAAGTTGGTGCGATGCGTCAAGGGTGCTGTGCCGGACGTTGCGGTGGATATTCGGAAAGGCTCTCCGACTTACGGGCAGCATGTCGCAGTTGAGCTTACGGAGGACAATCACCGCCAATTCTTTGTCCCCCGTGGTTTTGCCCACGGCTTCTCGGTTTTGAGTGAGACGGCGGTGTTCCAGTATAAGTGCGACAATTTCTATGCGCCCGAAGCCGACGGCGGCATATCCATTCAGGACGACAGCCTGGGCATTGATTGGAGGATACCGGTAGAAAAGGCCATCCTCTCGGAGAAGGACACCAAGCATGCTTGTTTGAAGGATTTTGACTCTCCGTTTGACATCAACGTAGACTTATATTCCTGATAGGAAGATCCCGAAGCTTAGACGATGGGCTTCAGGAAACATTGCACCCGGAAGATAAAGGGCAGTTGACTGTTTCTGTAGTCGCATTCATTCAGCCAAAGTGCCCTGCAGTGCAGATAAACATCTTCCGACTGGAGTTGAGGCCTGACGTTTTCGATATATTGCAGAAAATATTTGATAACGTCTGCGCGTGTGTGCCCGTTTGTGATGGTTCCGTCCTGAATGTTCATGTGGTAAAACCGGTTCTCTTCAGAAAACAGCAAACCGCTGGAAATGGAACGTGTGGTCACTTTTGAGTCATGGATTCTGAAATAATTTAAGGGTTTGCAGACAAACAACACCTTGCCTTGCCGGGACAATTCCTTCCAAAAGAGTTTGTCTCCACAGGAGCGGAAGCTCATATACTCGTCACTGAGCCGTGACAATGCATCGCGACGGAACACCGCCATGCTGGCATTATAAATATAATTCTCTTTCAAGAGGTGTTGACGCACGAAGTCTTTCCCGTTGTAGATACGCACCTCATCGGGTATGGTGTAGTCCGGGTTAATGAACGTTTTGTCCGGCAACACCCAATGGGAATTGACAATGCCCACTTTAATATCTTTGTCGGCTGCCATTCTGCTAACCAATTCTTCCAAAAGAGTGGGGGCGGCATAGTCGTCGGCCTCGGCAATCCATATAAAGTCACCTTTGGCCAGTTCAAAGCCTTTGCGCCATTGTTTAAATGTGGTGCCGCTGTTTTGTTCGTTGTAAACAATGTGCGTGACCCGGTCGTTGTTTCGGTATTGTTCTATAATTTCCTTGCTGTTGTCAGAAGAACAGTCGTCAAGGATGATAACTTCGATATTTGTGTAAGTTTGATTCAAAACGGAGTCTATGCGTTGTTTTAGAAACCGCGCATAGTTGTAGTTGGGAATGATGACAGAAATAAGTTCCATATTCAGACGAGTACACTGATAATCGAGGCAAAGATAAAAAAAAAACAGGAAACAACTTTGGCTTTTCTAAAAAAAATTGTTAATTTTGCAGGTAATTAGATGATTAATTCGGCATTTTATGGTATGAAAGTTTCCGTGATTATACCCATATACAAAGTTCAAAAATATTTGGAAGATTGTCTGGCGTCGGTGGCTGCCCAAACATTTCAGGACTATGAAATTATTGCGGTGAATGACTGCACTCCGGACTTCAGCATGGAGGTGTTGGATGCTTGCGTGGAAAAGTATCATATTCCCGCAGACAGAATACGTGTCATCAAGCATGACAAAAACCGGGGGCTTTCTGCCGCACGCAACACGGGAATTCGCAGCAGTAATGCCGAATATGTGTATTTTTTAGACAGTGATGACACGATAACAGCCGATTGTTTGGAAAAACTTGTCGGAGTTGCCAAACGGAGCAGGCATCGTCTGGACATGGTTGTTGGCAACTATGCATTCGTCGGTCCCGAGTTGGGCTGTCCTCATGTTGCCGTCAATGGCCAAATTCTGTCCGGTCGCGCATATGTTAAAGCTTACTGCAAAGAGCAGATATACCCGATGGCTTGGAACCGTTTGGTGTGTCGCAAATTCATCGTCCGCAACAATCTCTATTTTGAGGAAGGGCTTATTCACGAGGACACATTGTGGAATTTTCAAGTGTTGCAATATGTCAAGAGGGTAGGTATAGTCAAGGACGTAACATACAATTATCTTGTCAGGGCCAATTCAATACAGTCGTCCCGAGACTTCGAGAAGCATTTCAAGGCCAACTCTTATATTGTTGGCAGATTGGCGGAAATTATGTTCGGCAGTACAAAGTTGAGATTCAATAAGTATGTATATAATTTCGTGGAGCAGGAAAAACTGCGCCATTTGTACGATTGTTGGCGCAGCGACAACATGCAACTGGTGTCGGAACTCTACAAAGTGTGTCGTACGAAGCCGCACTACAATCCTTTGACAGCGCGAATTCTTTTCGGATGGAACAAGGAGTTGCGTGAAAGGATAAAAAAGAGAGACGCTCACTACCGCTTATCCTTTGACGAAGGACTCAAAGAGTTCTCAAACCTTCCCAATACCCTATAGACATGAGAAAAATGAGTGTTACGGATTTTTCTTCCTTCATTGAGTGGCTTTTTAAGAAATATTTGGCCTTTTTCGGTAAGGGGCTGGATTGTGATTTGGAGTCTCAGTATTTCCATGAGATGTGTTATTTTTGGCGTTTGACCCGTCAATACAACGCCACCAATTGCACTGATGAGGACTTGCAGAAGATGCAGTTCACCATACTGCGTGAAAACCATGTAATAGAAAAGGGTATGTCCATGCAGAATCCGCGTAAGGGATTCGGTCAGGAAAAGGTGACCCGCCTGTTGGAGCGGCTTTCCAAATACTACGATCTATACGGGAGGGATGACGAGGAGTTTTTGAAATATCCGCTTTCCACAGTGTTGGCTTACATTGACTATTCACATGCCAATGGGGTTCAAATGCCTGAGATAGAGGTTGCTTATGAAACACTGAGGGCCAAATTGCCTTCTTTGGAGATTGTTGCCTCGAAGGCGGGTATACAGACAACAACCAAAAAAGATCTCATGAGTGCCTGTGACAACGGCTTTGAGTCATTGTTGAAAAGCCGCCATTCACTCCGATATTTCTCGGATGAACCCGTAGGTCAGGAGGTTATTGAGAAAGCGTTGACCTTAGCTCAACGAACGCCCTCGGCGTGCAACAGACAGGGGTGGCACACCCATGTATTCAAGGGGGAGGAGAGTGTCCGTTTGATGTATTGGCAGGAAGGTTGCAGAGGGTGTGAAGAAGGCTTCCGGCAGTCTGTTTTGGTGACAGCTAATCTTAAGGCTTTTCTTTCGCATGAGGTTTTTCAGGCCTATATTGACGGCGGACTCTATGCGATGAATTTGATTAATGCATTTCATTCACTGGGAGTGGGGACGATTCCTCTTTCCTGCGGATTCAGTCTTGAAAAATTAAAATATCTGGATCAGTTCGGAATTCCTGAAAACGAAATACCCATATTGATAATCGCTTTTGGCAATGTTGAGGACGAGTATCGCTATGCAGTCTCCACGCGGAAGCAGATTAACAAGACCAACACCTTCCATTATCGGACTACAAAGTCATGAAAATACTGATTATCAACCAGCCGCTTAACAACAGAGGCGATGAGGCTGCCCACAAGGCTTTGGTAAGATCGCTCCTGTCCAAGATGCCCGAGGCTTATTTCACCGTGCTCTTTTTACAAAGCTACTCTCCGGAAGGCATACGCCAGTTTACGGTCGATGACGATCGTGTGGTATATGTGGACATACACCCCCAAGGAGATTTTTGGAAGGTTGCAGAGGAGTGGATTGTCAACGGCAAGACATCGGGGTGGAACAGTTCGCCAGCTTTGCGCTCCATGCGTAATTTCTACGAGGCTGCCGATTTTGTGATTTGTGCACCGGGCGGTATTTGTATGGGTGCCTTCCAGGATTGGTGGCATCTGTTTTATTTGAAGTTTGCCCAAATATTGCGCAAGCCCCTCATCTATTACGGCCGTTCCTTCGGGCCGTTCCCTTCAGATACGGAGCGAAGTGTCAGATTCCGGGACGAAAGCATGGCTTTGCTTCACTACTTCTCATTCCTCTCCATTCGCGACAAAAAGACAGAAGAGATTGCCCAAAAGATAGACGGACTCCGCTATCATATGACAACGGATGTCGCATTTTTGGAAAGTCCTTGCAAAGATATTCCTAAGGAGATTCTGAATGCTATCGGAGAGAAAAAATACATGGTGTTTGTGCCCAACAGTTTGGTGTGGCATCCGATGTACAAGGGAAAGGTGACAAAGGAGACGGTCATAGAATTCTATTGTTCGGTGATTGATATTATCCAAAACAGGTATCCCGAGTTGAGCATCGTCATGCTTCCCCAAATCTTTGCTTCTGACGATTCCGAGAGAGATTATCTGTTTTTCAAAGAGATTGCAGCAAAGAAACAAAGCAACAATATCGTAGTAATTCCGGATTCTTACAGTTCCGACATTCAGCAGACGGTGATTGCCGGCAGCGAGTTGCTTATCGGTGCCAGATATCATTCCGTTGTGTTCGCCATCAATCAGAATGTGCCTTTTGTTGCGCTCAATTATGAGCACAAGATTCAAGGACTCCTGTCTGCTCTAAACAAACAGAACTGCATGGTGAATATCATGGAAACCTTTTCCGACAGCTCTTCACTGCAGAATACTCTTGAAGTCATCGAACGTCTCCTTCCGGAGATAAGAAAGGACGGGGACGCTCAGCGTAAAAGCAAGGAGATTGCTGCCGAATGCCTCGGCAGACTCACGGACTTCATGTCCGGAGTCAACTGACAGTCTGTGTCATGCTCTCGTAGAGTGCCATACGTCGCCGGAGCAGTTCACTGCCGTCCATCTGTCCGCCCATTTGACTGCGGGCAGCTTCAACAAATTTCTTCTGCACGTCCTTGTTTTGCATCAATTGTGCGATGCGCTGGGCAAAAACGGTGGCGTCGTCGGTGATGAAACAATGCTCGCCGTCTCTCAAAGGCAAGCCTTCACAGCCCTTTGAGGTGGTCACCATAGGAGTCCCGGCATTGATGGAATCCAGGATTTTCATGCGCATGCCACTGCCGATGCGGATAGGCACTACGGAAATTTTGCCGCAAAGGAAGCTCATAAGATTATCCACGAAGCCCGTGAAGACAATATTGGGAGCGAAAGCGTGAATCTGTTCTTGCATGACCTTGTCCCACTTACCCACGACATACACCTTGGCGTTGGTTCCTGTCTGGCGCAGGGCGGGCAGCACTTTTGTTGCCAGCCACATGACGCCGTCGGCGTTGGGAAAGTGATCCCCACCGCCGATAAACACCAGATCGCGAGCAGGCTGCCATTCCTGTTGTGTTGTGGCTTTGCAGGCTTCGGTGAGCGCTGGGGAGACATATAGCTTATCTGAGGGAATATGAACTGACAGCAATTCTCGGTCAACCTCGGTCAGTGTAACAATCTTGTCATATTGTTTTAGTGCGCTCAGCTCTTCCTGAAAATCCATCTGATACTTGAGGCGGTCAGCTTGGCTTATACGGTCGAAAAGATTCATTTCGTTCTCCACGCGAACGTAATGAAGTTCGTGATGTACAAACACCTTTTTGACATCTTTCGGCAGCAGATAGACTAAAGGCAAATATTCGTAGAATTCAATTTGAATAAGGTCGAAACCTTGCCGGGAAGTCTGGTAGACGTATTCATAGAAATCTTCATTGCCGTCAATGGTGTGATACAACACAGAGTGCTCGCGCACGAAGGAACCAAGTATTTCGTTTGTCGCAACAGAATCTTCTCTTGCGATGGCCTCTGCCTTTTTCTTCATCAGTGCGCGGCGTGTGCTTCGTCTGATTTTGCGCTCCATGGAGCGCCGGATGCTGTCGAAGAGGCGACATTTCCAAGCTGTGACCCCTGACAGCCCCGCGTCTTCCTCCGCTGCGGTCGTTTTGGCCTGTGCATTCGTGGCCGTCTCGTCCAAAAGATAGAGTCGGGCATCCGGCCAAACTTCTTGAAGCTGCCCGGCATTTTCCCGGTCTTTGTCGTTGCGAATACGAAGCAGCAGTGACACCTGATGCACTTTTCGTGCTTCGTTGACCATGTTGAAAAATGCCTGATTCCCTCCACTGTTGAGGGGGAAGGGAATGTACGGAATGATGTAAAGTATGTTCATGCAGAACGGAGGATTTCCTGTTTAAACGTGAGGCGGTGTATATCCGGTGGTAACAACCTTCTTCAAGCACAAAAATACGAAAAAGAGGAGAAATACTGAGATGATATCAGTTTTTTTTTGGTTGTATTCCCCTGTTTTTGTAAATTTGCAGTCGATAAATCATGAAAATGTTCAGAGCCATTAGACATTTCTTCTGTCCGGGGCGCACTGTGGAGCCGTTGGTCTCTGTTATTGTAACCAGTTACAATTATGAGCGCTATATTTCACAGACTTTGGATTCTCTGTTGTCGCAGACCTATCGTAATTTTGAAGTGGTGGTTGTTGATGACGGCTCTGCCGACGGTTCTGTGAACCTGATAGCCTCTTATGCATCCTCTTATGCCAATATTCGCCTTTTGACTCACGAGGGAGGAGTTAACAGGGGATTGATTGCCTCGATGCGTTTGGCGCTGAAAAATGCCCGCGGTGAATATGTCGCTTTTTGTGAGAGCGACGACTATTGGTCGACAGACCATTTGGAGCAGCTTGTGGCCTGTATCAATCGTCACCGGGATGCTGTTTTGATATCCAACCATATTCAATGTTTCGGCGACGAAGACGCCGTGAAGGTGAGGCAGGCTTATGCAGATTATGTGTACAATCGGCTTAAGAGTGGCGCCAACCGTATAGATTTGACACGGAATCAGTCGCAGCAGTTGATTCCGACTTTTTCTTGTGTGGCAATCCGGAGAGACGTGATGGAAGGGCTTAATTTCGACTGCCCGGTGGAGGCCTGGACTGATTTTTGGATCTATCGGCAGATAGAGAAGGATTATCCCTTATACTACATCAGGCGCAAGCTCACTTTCTGGCGTCAGCATGAGTCGCTCAACGGCGAGCAGTCGCAGGGCGACTTCGATGAGAAGATGAATGTTTTTCTTGCTGCGAGCAACAGCCTGCTCAATATTCCCGACGAAGCAAAGTCCCCGAAAAGATGAAAAAAAGATACACGGTTCTCACCTATATCATTAACCGCTATGAGGTGGTGCACGAGATTTTGGAGAAGGATCCCGAGGCGGAATACCTGTTGATTACCGACGATGCCTCGTTGACGTCCGACACCTGGACTGTGGTTTACGATCCCGATTTGGAAGGGCTCTCTACCTTTGACAAGTGCTATGCCATACGCTTCAATTGCTTCAAGTATGCCCATGCCGACATCTGCATGCGCCTCGACGGCAATGTGCAGATCAAAGCGTCGTTGAAGCCGTTGGTGGATGCATTTGAGGCGGGGGATTACGATGCTGCACTGATGCCGCATCCCGTGCGCAACAACTTCGAGGAGGAGTACGCCGTATGGGTGGCAGAGCGCGGCTATCCCCAAAGTCAGGCAGACCGTTGCCTCAAAAGCATGCGTGACAGGGGCTATGACTTTTCCTACAAGGGCATGTTCCAATGTTGTTTCTCCATTCAAAGAAGAGGTGCGTTGACAGATAAGATTGACCGTCGCACGATGGAATATCTTCGCGAGCTGGGCACTGACGGTGTGATTGAGCGCATTGACCAGATTCCGTTCTCCTATATTATGAACACGGAATTTTTCCATTTGAAGATATTCCCTGTTTCGGAGCAGATACTCCGTTCTTACTTCATGCAGTATGTCATCCACAACAGCGATCGGAAAAATTGGAATATCGCTTATGATTACACGAAGCCCGATCTTCGTTGGATGTTCAACCGCGAGGTGGAGTGTTTCTATTTGGACACTCCCCTTGAGCGCACAGCCGTGCGTCGTCGCGAGAAGGAATTGTGGGACGATATCAGGTATTACGAAGCCAAGATGTTGGAAAAGCAGGCGCGCCATCTTGGGATGATACGCCGGCTCATCACATTGTCCTCTCTGCTTGCGCTGGCTCTGCTGGCAACATTGCTCCTCTTGGGTTGAACTTGTTCCTTATCGTCTTTCCTGCCGTTTGTACACTGCGCTGGGTTCGTGGGTGCGTTTCCACCATTTGAACGACTTTCCGGCAAAGGTGGCTTCGCCTTCTTCGCGCCAATAGGTGTTGCTCTCGCTTTTGATGCGGGCTTTGGCCCATGTGCCGCCAAACATTTCCGGACTCTTCTGCACCAAAGTGTTGCCTCGGAAATAGAATGAGACATGGGGTTCCTTCCGCGTGATGGCTACGGCATGCTGCAGACCGTCTTCAAAGTAGTTGTTCTCTACCAGATTCTCTTTGCCGTAGTGTTGGTGGAATCCGCCGGTCTTCGTCCGGTAAACCTTGTTGTCGTGGATGTGTATGTAGCTCGAGCCTTCGTCGGTGTAGATGCCCCAACCGCCATAGTCCCAAGCATAGACGTCTTCAATCACGTTATGGGCGATAATGGTGCCGCGTGCCTCCCCCAAATGGTAGATGCCGCCCATGTCGGAGAGCAACCCCTGTCCGATGTGTCTGATGTGGTTGTAGGCGATGTAGTTGTTCACTGAGGGGCTTTCGTTGCCCGGACTGTTGTAGCCCCACTGCCAACCGCATGAGATGCCGCTGTAAAAGAGATCGTTGATGTTGTTGCGGCTGATGACACAGTCGTGGGCGTTGAAAAGTATGATGCCCACACCGCAGGGGTTGATGCGGCCGCCTCGGTTTACGGTGTTGTCCGTTACATAACACTGTGAGGTGACATCGCGGTCTTCTGCGTGGCGCGTGTAGTCACCCACAGCGACGGCGCCTGCTCCCAGGTCTTCAAAATCGCAGCGGAAAACGCCGCAATTGTGACATTCCCGGCCCAATAATACGGCGTAACGCCCTGTGGCGCGGAAGCGACACCGCCTGAAGTGTATGTTGTCGGCAAATTCGGCGCTCACGACGCCCTGCAGTCCGAAGGCGCCCTGCATCGGTTCCTCCAGACTCGGCGTCCAGGGATAGGCGGTTCCCTCAAATTCCACCTTGTTCACAAGGATGTTTTTCGTGCGCTGAGCTGCAGTGCCGGTGATGGTTAGCAGACGGTCGGTCACGGGCAGCGAGATGTCCATCGTGTTGGGGTCTTTTCCCGTGGGCGGGATGTAGTATATTGTCTTGCCCTCACTGTTCATCCACCATTCACTGACGCTGTCCAATGCGGCCTTGCAGTTTTGTACGACATAGCCGATGCCGGCCGTCAGAGGGTTGTGAGGCACGAATTTCACGCCTTTGGAAATGACTTCCCGCCGTTCCTTGTCCACTCCGGTGACGTGGCGGAAGGTGATGTCCCATTTGTGGAAGAACTTCAGTTGAACTTTATGCAAGTCCGTCTCGCCGAGCTGTGCCAATAAATCCCAATCGCTGTTTTTTAGAGAAAAGTATTGATTGGAATGCCATTCGGCATACGAAATCTCCCGTGCATTCTGCAGCAGATGGAAGCCCTTGTTGGGCGTGCGGGCCAGCGTGGCATAGGCGCCGTCCACCACCATTTCTTTACACTTTTCTCCGCCTTTGGGCACAGGGGCGCTCCAGGTGCCGTCGCCGTTGCTTGTCCATCCCGTCACGGGGATGCCGCCGCTGATGACGGTGCCGCCTTCATGGTCGCCCATGATGCACAGCTGCCCTTCGCCCGTTTTGTTGATGGTGAGTGGAGCGCTGAGGCGGTAGATGCCTTTCTCCAAGCGCCAATAGAGGGTGTCTCCCTTGGCGATGGGCCTTGTTTCCAAACTGGCCACAGCCTCAATCAGTTGGTTGGCGGTGGCGATGCGGCGGTGTGTCGCTTTGGCTTCTGCGCTGTACAGGGGCAGAAGGCAGAGCGCGAGGGCGTAAATCTGTTTTTTCATATCTACGGGCAAAGATACAGAAAAATCCTGAGCCGCAAGGCAGTGATGCGGCAAAAAAGACAGGATTAATTCTCTTATTACAGTTTTTTTTCGTAATTTTGCGGCAACAAAACACGTTATGACACAGTTAGAACAGCAGATACATGACGATCTTCGTCTCTATCTCTCTTCCCGGGGTGAGTTGGATGAGCGTATGCCGGACTGTCCCGATGTGGAGGAGAAGTGGGAATCTCTGGCAAAATCCTATCTGCCCGATGGTATCAGGGAATATGCCCGCTATCCGATGGCTTCACTCGGATGGATGATGTATCTGGGCATGGCTGTGGCCAAGATGTGGGACGAGAACTGGCAGGCCTACGCCTATCAGCCCGATCTCTATGCCTATGTGCGCGACAAGCGCGGCTTTGACAGCATGGACGAGTATGTTCGGGAGGAAGTCCTGCAGCTTAGAGGAGACGCCTACGACGAGCTGGAGCAAATGGTGGGGGAGTGTGCGGCGCGTCTGGACAACCGCTTGCGCCGTCTTCACGTTGAGCCCGGGACGAAGGCTGCTTTTGAGGCTTATGTCGCCTGCCTTCATCAATTGTATCTGATGGGCGCTGCCGTGCAGCTCCACCGTATGGGCTACCGCATGGAGCAATTAAGCTGAGTCCGTCAACAACTTATGAAAAAAAGCACCCGCAAATGTGTTGCGAGTGCTTTTTTCTTGGTGTGGACCAGCTTGGGCTTGAACCAAGGACCTCCAGATTATGAGTCTGTTGCTCTAACCAACTGAGCTACAAGTCCGGTGTGATCCCTAAGAATCGGGGACAAAAGTACGAAAAAAAGTTGAAATAACCCCACAGTCTCCCGTTTTTTTTGTATCTTTGCTCCATGTTTGCAGCAACGATAGGCTTCTTTGACGGTGTGCACCGTGGACACAGGTGTCTGATAGACCAACTGACGGGGCTTGCCCGCGAACGCCGTATGGACACACTGGTGCTGACGATGGACTGCCATCCGCGTCTTGTGCTGCAGAGCGACTATATCCCCCAATTGCTGACTACGCTGGAGGAGAAATGTCGTCTGTTGCGTGAGACCGGCATATCGCGTCTGGATGTGCTGACTTTCGACAGCGATATGGCTCGCCTCAGTGCGGAGGAGTTCATGCGTGAGGTATTGAAGCCGCGTGATGTCAGCCTTCTTCTGATGGGCTACGACCACCGCTTCGGTCACGGAGAAGCCGTCTTCGAAGACTATGTGCGCTGGGGTGAGGCTTGCGGCATCGAAGTGGTGAAGGCTCATGAGTTGCCGGACACACATGTTTCGTCCACCACCATACGCCGACTGCTCGCCGAAGGGAGCATCCGTGAGGCGCAGGAACTCTTGGGCCATCCCTATCTGCTCAGCGGCACCGTGGTGGAAGGCCACCGTTTGGGGCACACAATAGGGTTCCCTACCGCCAACTTGGCCATCACACCGGGAAAGGTGTTGCCCCGGGAAGGCGCTTACGCCGTGCGGACGCCCTACGGTGTGGGCATGATGGACATCGGCACGCGCCCCACTGCCAACAACGGCAGCGATCTCTCGGTGGAGGTGCATCTGATTGACTTTTCCGGCGATCTCTACGGGCAGAAGCTTTCTCTGGAGTTGGTTGGTTTCCTGCGCGAAGAGCGCGCCTTCCCTTCTTTGGAGGCGCTGAAGGCGCAGCTGGAGCAGGATCGCGAATCCGCCCTGCGCATGGCGGAGCGGGGTGATGTCTAATTAATATATTATATAAGAATAAAGAAAAAGAGGTTGCCTCACGGCGACCTCTTTTTTCCGACACATTACAGCGTCTGTTTGGTTCTTTTTAAGATTGATTGGTTCAGTATAGAAAAAGTGTATCTTTCTTCTCAACGACGGCCGAGCTCTGCGGTGTGAGCGCCTGCTCCATTTCGCCAAACTCGGCATCGGGATTCTCCACGGCTTCTGCCGTAGGGGCCTTGTCGTCTCCGGTGACGCCCATGCTCATGCTGGCAGCCATGCCGAGACAGAGCACGATGGCGACGGAGGCTGCAGCGCGGTAGAAGGGGCGAAGGTTCACCCGGCGGGCCGGCTGTAGGCCGAAAGACTCGGAGGTCTGAGGCGCACGCTCCCGGCGCATCTCCTCTTCGACGGCGAAGAGCGCACGATAGGCTTTCAGATGTTGCGGCACCTGGTTTTCGTCCTGGAAGAAGGCGTTGAGAATCTGCTCTTCCTGCAGGCTGGTCTCCGCTCTGAAATAGCTCTCGAGGAGCTCTTCGATGTACTTGTAGTCTTTCATATCCGTTATGTATGACGATTGAGAAGGGAAAAGGTTACACCCCAATCAAACTTTTTTTTACTTTTTCTCGACCGCGGTGCAGATACACTTTCACCTGCGACTCCGTGAGCTCCAGAATTTCTGCGATTTCCGCATAGCTTTTACCCTCGATGTCACGCAATTCCATGATACTGCGCTGCACCTCCGGCAGGCGGTCCATCGCCTCTCGTACCAGGCGCATGCCTTCCTCCAGTTCCAGTGTGCGGTCGGCGCCGGGAGCGGCTGTGGCATCGCGTTCGGGGTCCAGCTCCACAGCCTGTCGGCCCGAGCGCTTCAGGCGGTCGAGCGAGAGGTTGCGCACCAGACGCAGCGTCCATGCTTCCACGCTGTCGATAAGGGAAAGGCGTTCGCGATCGCGCCACAGGCGTTCCAGCGTGTCCTGCACCACATCCTCCGCCTCTTCGCGGGAGAGTGTGATGCGCTGGGCCAGGCGGAACATCTTGTCGCGCAGCGGCCAGACGTATTCTTTAAAGCCGTATGACCGTTCCTCGCTCATGACGGAGGTCGCTCCAGTGGGTGATGACCACCTCGCTTACGCCGCCCCTTAGGCTGGCAAAGGCGTTCTCCAGCTTCGGCAACATACCGCCGCTGACAATGCCTTCGCTCTTGAGCCGGGCAAACGAGGCTTCGTTGATTTCGCGGATGACGCTGCTGTCATCGTCGGCATCGCGCAGCACACCGGGCTTCTCGAAGCAGTAGGTCAGCGTCACCTCGAAATGCGGCGTCAGGGCCTTGGCCGTTTCGGCTGCCATGGTGTCGGCGTTGGTGTTGAGCATGTGGCCCTTGCCGTCGTGGGTGAGGGGAGCCACCACGGGAATCACGCAGGGCTCGTGGCGCAGCAGCAGGGCGAGGGCTCCGCCGTCGGCGGAGTCTACATCGCCCACCCATCCGTAGTCCACCGTCTCTTCGTGTCCGTCTTCAAAGCGCACGAGTTTGGGCGCACGCTTGTGGGCGAGAATGATGTTCATGTCGGCGCCGGTGAGTCCGACAGCGTTCACGCCGAGGGCTTGCAGACGGGCCACAAGGGTCTTGTTGACCAGTCCGCCGTAGACCATCTGCACCACGCGCAGCATTTCGTCGTCGGTGACGCGACGGCCCTCCACCATGCGGGTCTCGATGCCCAGAGCGGCGGCCATTTTTGTGGCCGAGCGTCCGCCGCCGTGCACCAGCACTTTGGGGCCTTTCAGCGCAGCAAATCCTTCGAGCAGCGCAGAGAGCATCTGCTCGTCTTCCACCACGGCGCCACCCACTTTGATGACGTTCACTTTATTCAAGATAGGTGTATCCATAGAGTCCGGAACGATAGTTAGCGATGAATTCTTTGCCCTCAGCCTCGGTGATCTTGCCGTCTTTGGTGGCTTTCGACACCCAGATTTCAAGGCGGCGTACGAGTTTCTTCGGGTCGTATTGCACGTATTCCAGCACGTCGGCCACCGTTTCGCCGTCAATCACCTGGTCGATGGTATAGCCGTCGCCGTCTTCGTTGACGGACAGGTGTACGGCGTTGGTGTCGCCGAAGAGGTTGTGCATGTTGCCCATGATTTCCTGATAGGCGCCCACGAGGAACACGCCGATGTAGTAGTGCTCCTCGGCCTTCACCTCATGCAGCGGCAGATAGGAGGTCTGCTGCACACCGTTGACGTAGGCCGTGATCTTGCCGTCGCTGTCGCAGGTGATGTCTTGCAACTGTGCCGAGCGGGTGGGCTGCTCGTCGAGGCGCTCGATGGGCATGATGGGGAAGAGCTGGTCGATGCCCCAAGAGTCGGGCATGCTCTGGAAGAGGGAGAAGTTGCAGAAGTATTTGTCGGCCATCTGCTTGTCGAGCGTGCGCAGCTCGTCGGGCACATGCTTCTGGTGGTGGGCCAGCTCGGCGATTTCGTGTGAAATGGCCCAATAGAGGCTCTCAATCTGGGCGCGTGTCTTGAGGTCGATGATGCCGTGGGCGAAGAGCTCCAAGGCTTCTTCGCGGATGTCCTGAGCATCGTGCCAGTCCTCCAACATGCTGCGCGGCGAGAGTTTGTCCCAGATGTCAGTGAGTTCGTGTACCAACTTGTGGTCTTCTTCGCCCGGCTCGAAGTCTTCCGGCATGCGCGGTGCGGAAACGCTTTCGAGCACGTCGAGGATGAGCACCGAGTGGTGGGCCGAGAGGGAGCGTCCGCCTTCGGAGATGATGTTGGGGTGGGGGATGCCGTTCTTGTCGGCAGCGTCGATGAAGGAGTAGAGACAGTCGTTAACGTACTCCTGTATGCTGTAGTTGACGGAGCTCTCGGAGTTGCTCGAGCGCGTGCCGTCGTAGTCCACGCCGAGACCGCCGCCACAGTCTACAAACTTGATGGGATAGCCCATACGGTGGAGCTGCACGTAGAACTGGGAGGCTTCTCTCAGCGCCGATGAAATGCGGCGAATCTTGGTGATTTGGCTGCCGATGTGGAAGTGGATGAGCTTGAGACAGTCGCCCATGCCCATCTCATCGAGCTGCTGCAGTGCCAGGAGCAGCTCAGATGAGTTCAGACCGAACTTGGAAGCGTCGCCGCCGCTCTCGCTCCATTTGCCGGCGCCGGTGGAAGCCAGCTTGATGCGTATGCCCAAATTGGGGCGCACGCCCAGCTTTTCGGCGGCTTGGGCGATGATGGCGAGCTCGGGCAGTTTCTCCACCACGAGGAAGACTCTCTTGCCCATCTTCTGTGCCAGCAATGCCATCTCGATGAAGTTCTGGTCTTTGTGACCATTGCAGATGATGAGGGAGTCGGAGTCCATGTTGGTGGCCAGCACGGCGTGGAGCTCGGGTTTGGAGCCCGCTTCGAGGCCCAGGTTGTAGCGCTTGCCGTGAGAGATGATCTCTTCGACCACGGGGCGCATCTGGTTCACCTTGATGGGGAAGATGATGAAGTGCTCGCCCTGATAGTTGTACTCCTTAGCTGCTTTGCGGAAGCAGCTGTCGGTCTTCTCGATGCGGTTGTCCAGGATGTCGGGGAAGCGCAGCAGCACGGGGGCTGCCACGTGGCGCGAAGCCAAATGGTCCACCACCTCTTTCAGGTCGATTTCCACCCCGTTTTTCTTCGGACTCACCGTGACGTGTCCCTTCTCGTTGATGCCGAAGTAGTTCACGCCCCAACCTTTGATGTTGTAGAGTTCTTCAGAGTCCTCAATCCTCCATTTCTTCATGGCTCTTTATTCAGTGTATATGTGTGATTGTGTATCAGTCTCAGGCCTTGTCCTCCGCAATCTTCCCGGCGATGACGGCGGCGATTTGCTCCACGCGCTCTTTGGCGCCCAGATAGGGCACGTCGATGATGATGCGGGCCTTCTCGTAGAAGGGGCCGCGCTGTGTGAGGCTTTCGCGGATGAAGGCGTCGAGCTCTTCAGGCGTCTTGCCCTGAATGAGCGGACGGATGCTGCGCCCCATCTTCAGGTGGGCGGCGAGCGTCTCGGGGCTGCATTTGAGATAGACGGTGTGGCCCACCTCGTTCATGTAGTCGATGTTGTCGAAGTAGCAGGGCGTGCCGCCGCCGCACGAGAGCACGATGTCTTCGAAGGCCGCTGCCTCGTGGAGCATTTCACGCTCGATTTCGCGGAAGCCGCTCTCGCCGCGTTCGCTGAAGATCTGATGGATGGGTTTGCGGTAGCGCGTCTCGATATACCAGTCAAGGTCGTAGAAGGTGCGCCCCAGCTTTTGGGCCAGATGCCGTCCGACGGTCGTCTTGCCCGCACCCATGTAGCCGATTAGGATGATGCTTTTCATCGCCGTGCGTTTATGCGCCCACGATCTTGAGACAATCCTCCAGCGTGAGTTGGTCTGCTTTTGCAGCCTGCGCCTTGGTCAGGCGGTAGTTTTTGCCCTTGTAGGCGATGTAGGGGCCGTAGCGTCCGTTCATCACCTCCATCTCGGGTTCTTCTTCGAAGTGCTTGAGGTGGCGTTTTTCGTCGGCCTGCTTCTTCTCCTCGATCAAAGCGACGGCTTCATCGAAGCTGAAGTTCATAGGGTCGCTGCCCTTGGGCAGTGAGACATATTGTTTGCCGTATTGCACGTAGGGGCCGTAGCGTCCGCTGCCCAGCATGACGGTCTGACCTTCGTACTCGCCCAGCGTGCGGGGCAATTTGAAGAGCTCCAAGGCATCCTCCAGCGTGAGGGTCTCCATGCTCTGCCCGCGTCCCAACTGTGCGAAGCGGGGCTTCTTGTCGCTCTCTGCGCTGCCGATTTGCACCACGGGGCCGAAGCGTCCGATCTTCACCATGACGGGCTCGCCGGTAGCAGGGTCTTTGCCGAGCACCTTTTCGCCCACTTTGTGTTCGGTGTGGGTGTGGAGCGTCTCTTCCACTAGGGGGTTGAAGTCCTTGTAGAAGCTCTTGATGAGGCCGTCCCACTTCTTCTTGCCGGAGGCCACATCGTCGAAGCCCTTCTCCACCTGTGCCGTGAAGTTGTAGTCCATGATCTGGGGGAAGTTCTCCATGAGGTAGTCGTTGACGACGATACCGATGTCGGTGGGCATCAGTTTGTTTTTCTCGGCGCCGATGACAATCTTCTTCTGGGCACGGGTGATTTTCTCGCCCTTGAGGGTGAGGATGGCGTAGGGCTTTTCTTCGCCCTTTTTGTCGCCGCGCTGCACGTATTCGCGCTGCTGTATGGTGGTGATGGTGGTGGCGTAGGTGGAGGGGCGTCCGATGCCCAGCTCTTCGAGCTTCTTCACCAGCGAGGCTTCGTTGTAGCGCAGTGGGCCGGTGGCGTATTTCTCGGTGGCAACCACGGTGATGCGCTGCAGCTCTTCGCCCACACGCATGGCGGGCAGCATGCCTTCGCTCTCACCTTCGACTTGCTCGTCCACGGTGGCGTGGTACACCTTCATGAAGCCGTCGAAGGTCATCACTTCGCCCTGAGCCTGGAAAGTGCTGTTGCCGCCGTCCACGGTGACAACGGTCTTCTCGACTTCGGCATCTGCCATCTGCGAGGCGATGGTGCGCTTCCAAATGAGGTCATAGAGGCGCTTCTCCTGATTGGTGCCGTCGATGGCGGTGCGCTCCATGTAGGTGGGGCGGATGGCTTCGTGGGCCTCCTGGGCGCCTTTCGAGGAAGTGTGGTATTGGCGCGTCTTGCTGTATTTGGCGCCCATTTCTTCGGTGATGTATTGCTTTGAGGCAGCCAGACAGAGGGCGCTCAGGTTGACGGAGTCGGTACGCATGTAGGTGATGAGACCGTTCTCGTAGAGCCTCTGGGCCACCGTCATGGTCTGCGACACCGTCATGCCCAGCTTGTGGGCGGCTTCCTGCTGCAATGTGCTGGTGGTGAAGGGGGGCGCCGGAGTGCGCTTGGTGGGCTTCTTCTGGATGTCGCTCACGGTGAAGCGGGCGCCCTGCAGCTGCTGGAGCAATGCGTCGGCTTCTTCTTCGGTGCGCACGCGCTGCACCAGTTCGGCAGGCACGCTCTCGCCCTTGGCGGTTTGCAACTGTGCCACCACGCGCCAGTAGCTCTCGCTCTTGAAGGCCTGTACCTCGCGCTCCTTTTCCACCACGAGGCGCACGGCTACGCTCTGCACGCGTCCGGCAGAGAGCGCGGGCTTGACTTTGCGCCAGAGGATGGGGCTCAGCTTGAAGCCCACGATGCGGTCGAGCACGCGGCGTGCCTGCTGTGCAGCCACCAGACTCATGTCGATGGTGCGCGGGTGCTGGATAGCTTCGAGGATGGCGTTCTTGGTGATTTCGTGGAAGACGATGCGCTTGGTCTCGTCGCTCAGTCCGAGCACCTCTTTCAGGTGCCACGAGATGGCTTCTCCTTCGCGGTCTTCATCGGAGGCGAGCCACACGGTCTGGGCGTTCTTGGCCAGCTTGCGCAGTTCGCTCACCACGTGCTCCTTGTCTTCGGGGATTTCGTATTCCGGCTCGAAGGTGTTTTCGTTGATGCTGAATGATTTCTTTTTGAGGTCACGGATGTGGCCGTAGGAGGACTTCACCGTGTAGTCCGACCCGAGAAACTTCTCAATGGTCTTGGCTTTGGCGGGAGACTCCACTATGACGAGGTTCTTGTTCATCTCATTTTTGATTTGCGGCTGCAAAGGTATGACAAAAAAATGAACCGCACCTTATATATTAGCAAAATTTTCACTTTTTTTATAAACTTTATTTGGCCGCTTACGCTTTTTTTCTTACCTTTGTTTTCCAAACAAACGCAATATCACCATGTTCGACACATTTTATCAGTGGTATGGTCAGTTGGACCCCCATTTGCGCATTTACTGGTCTGTGGCGCTTATCACCTCCGCCCTTTTCGTCATTCAGGTGGCTTTAACCTTCATAGGTTTGGGGCACGGGGATGTCGATGTCGACTTCCAAGCGGCAGATGCCACACCCGACGGCGGCCTTGAGGGTGTCGACGGTGCCATGCAGATCTTCACCGTACGCAATGTCATCAACTTCCTCCTGGGTGTCTCCTGGGGCGGTGTGTGTCTGTGGGACGTCATCCCCTCGCGTGTGCTCCTGGCTGTGGTGTCGGTCTTCATCGGCTTGTGTTTTGTGGGCCTGTTCCTGCTGCTCTATCGCCAGATGATGCGCCTGCAGGCCAGCGGCAACATCCGCATCGAGTCGGCTGTAGGCCAGGTGTGTCAGGTCTATCTGCGCATTCCTTCGGGCCGCAGCGGTGCGGGCAAGGTGCAGATTTCCTTTTCAGGCTCCGTGCAGGAGGTGGCTGCCCAGACCGACGGCGAGGCTCTGGCTTCCGGCACCCGCGTACGTGTCGTGTCCGTTATTGATGCACACACGCTACTCGTCACCCCCATTTAACTCTAAACTCTAACCTCTAACCTCTAACCTCTAAACTTTAAACTCTAAACTCTAAACTTTACATAGATGGATCCCTTCTTTTTGATTATTGTCCTAGTGGTGGTGGGCGTCCTGCTTGTCATGGCGCTGCTCAACCGCTACCGCCGTTGTCCTTCCGACAAGATTCTGGTCATCTACGGCAGCAAGTCCGCCAACAGGAGCGCCAAGTGTGTTCATGGTGGCGGTGCCTTCGTGTGGCCCGTCATTGAGGACTACGCTTACCTCTCGCTGACGCCCATCGGCATCGATGCCAACCTCACCAACGCCCTCTCGCGTCAGAACATCCGTGTGGACGTGCCCTGCCGTTTCACCGTCGGCATCTCCACCGAGCCTGAGAGCATGCTGGCTGCTGCCGAGCGTTTGCTGGGTCTGCAGTCGAGTCAGATTCAGGAGATGGCGCGCGACATACTCTTCGGTCAGTTGCGTTTGGTCATTGCTACGATGTCTATTGAGGAACTCAACTCCGATCGCGATAAGTTCCTTGAGGCCATCACCGCCAATGTCGAGGTGGAGCTCAAGAAGATCGGTCTGCGTCTGATCAACGTTAACGTCACCGACATCAAGGACGAGAGCGGCTACATTGAGGCCCTCGGTCAGGAGGCTGCTGCCAAAGCCATCAACGAGGCCAAGGTGCGTGTGGCCGAGCAGGAGCGAAACGGTGAGATCGGTAAAGCCGAGGCTGTCCGCGAGACGCGTATCCGCACCGCCGAAGCCAACGCCGAAGCCGTTAAGGGTGAGAACGAGGCCAAGATTGCTATTGCCAACTCCGACGCCAACCGCCGCGAGCGTGAAGCCGAAGCACAGCGCAAAGCCACTGCTGCCGAGAAGATTGCCGCTGCCCAGGCTCTTGAGGAATCGTACACCGCCGAGCAGAAGGCCGAGTTGGCCCGCGCTGAGCGCGAACAGGCCACGCAGAAGGCCAACGTCATCGTGGCTCAGGAAATTGAGAAGCAGCGTATGATTGTGGCTGCCGAAGCCGAAGCCGAGCGCAAGCGTGTGAACGCCAAGGGTGAGGCCGATTCCGTTGCCTTCCGCGCCAAGGGTGAGTCCGACGCCGTTGCCATCAAGGCCAAGGGTGAGGCCGATGCCCTCAAGACGAAGGCTGAGGGTGAAGGTGTGGCTGCAGCTACCCGTGCCCGCGGTGAAGCCGAGGCCATCTTCGCCAAGATGGAGGCTGAAGCCAAGGGTCTCTACGAAGTGCTCACCAAGCAGGCTCAGGGCTACGACAAGATGATTCAGGCAGCCGGCGGCGACGCCACGAAGGCTTACACGCTGCTCTTGCTGGAGAAACTGCCCGAACTCGTTCGCACTCAGGTGGATGCCATCAAGGGCATTAAGATTGACAAGGTCACCGTTTGGGACGGCGGACAGGGTGCCGGCAAGGACGGCCAGACCTCCACGGCGGGCTTCCTTTCGGGCCTGATGAAGTCCGTACCTCCTCTGGGCGACCTCTTCGACCAGGCCGGCATGGCGTTGCCTGAGTATCTGGGCCGAAAAAACGACGGTGTACCCGCCTCGGAGGGTGAAAATGAAGAAAAAACGCCCTCGAAGAAAAAATAATATTGTTGGAGCGTAGCGCGTTTCGGAATTTTTCCGTACCTTTGCCGCCGGTTTGATGCCCAGATGGCGGAATTGGTAGACGCGTTGGTCTCAAACACCAATGCCGCAAGGCGTGCCGGTTCGATCCCGGCTCTGGGTACAGAAATAGGCTGTTAATCGCTTGGTTTTCAGCCTATTTTTATTTTCTGGGTAGCCAAAGGGTAGCCAAAAACGACATAACTACCCTTTTTTAGCCCTATAAAGCCTCATCAAAAAAGGGGTGCAAGTGTATCACTACACCCACACCCCAACCAAAATATAGTTATCGGCTATGTTAAGCCGGTGCAAAGGTACAAAGAAAAAAGGTGTTACCGTTTAACACACATAACATTTTTTTCTTTTGCCGTTTATCTTAAGCGTAAATTGTTGGGTTCTCTCACGCTCTTCCATTAATTTGGCCTCGCTTTCATGCTTGGGCTCATCCCTCTTTGCCTTTACTCTCTCGATGAGGCCACAAATAAAACTCTTTGGCCTATCCATTTTCAACTATCCAATTAATGCACTCATCATGTGGCTCTCTGCCCCTGTATTGCAAATTAAACTCACTAAACGACTCTAATAAACCATTTGAAAGAATAAAATAATACGCTTTATTTTTCAAACTTTTTTCAATCTCAAATTTTTTCCTTAATTGCTGTAACTGATTTTTGAGGCTACCCAAATACCTGTTTTTTTTCTCTTGTTCATACTCTAAGTTCTAGCAATAAAAAGGCCCCTGTTTAGGTGTGCTTGGCTCTTAGAGTAGCCATGTGGGCGTTTCCGCTGCCACCACCATACAGAGGGCAATTAATTTTTTCACAGCCTCGCGGCTGCTCTAAGTTTTAGCGGTGCAAATATACCGCTTTTATTTGAAATAAACAATTAAAACACAAACAAAAATCAAAATCAAACGGAAATCAAAATTTATGTGTCCTGTTTTGGTTCTCTTGTAGTTCCGTTTGCTCTATGTTATTGCAATGTATGTCTATCTTTATATCAAAGTCTGTGTCTATAGCCTCATCGCGTGTAAGACATCGGAGGCCATTGCACACTATATAAGTCTTTAGGCGGCTGTATCTGGCTTTCCCTCCATTAATAACCCTCTTCAGTAAATTCCTGTTGCTCATGTTGCTTTGCCGTTTGCATTTCTAAAATTTTCTCTGTAATTCTATCTATAGCCTCATCGGGTAAGGTATCAATAAGGCGCTCTAATTGCCTATATTCTGCCTCCAATATGCCCTCTGGGCTTACTGCCTGTTGTTTGGGTAATACATACCCCAATAGACGCTCTATAATGGCTAAACGCTGATAAGGCTTTAACGCTTTTAAATCATCTTCTACCTGTTTCCTGTTCCCATCTATCAACTCACTAATAAACTGCTTTAGTGAATTGGTTATTTTGTTAGGCGTGCCTATCATCCTGCCGCCTGTTTTTGGTGTTCCTTTTTGTCTGCCCATAACTTCTATTTTTACCTACTTTAGAAAATTGCACACTCTTTTTTTGTGTTACCAAAATTTGGTAACAAACTACACCTTATTATAAGACAAAAGGCTGTTTTTCTCATTGCACACTCATACATAAACGCCACAATTTCTAATATCGTCATCCAACTCTTTTATTAGTTCATCGGACACGGTTATATTGGCTTTTGTGGCAACCTCTTGTATTTTCTTTTTTAGGCGGCTGTAATTCTTCCTATCGTCAAAAACTGCAGCCTCCCTTAACTCATCCAGAAAGCCGCCTATCTGGGTTTGGTCTGTCTGGCTTATCAATCGTGCAACAAACACGTTAAATGCATCTGAAACCGTCTTAATCTCGCTCATGATGTCGGTTTTTACTTGGTTTAGTTTGGATATTGAAAAATAACTATCTTGGTAGCGTTTAACCATCATCTTGTAAAACGGCCTTTCTGTGAGTGTAGAGGCCTTAACCTCCTTTGTCTGCAGTTGTTGGGATAGCCTGCCGTTTAGCCTCATTTCATATTTTAACAGATTTGCCCCTTTCATGTCTTCCGGATAAGACAACCCCTTTGCTGTTGCGTCTGCCAATTTATCATAGAAAGCCATGACCTTGGGCTGTTGCCGGCCAATCCCCTTATAGTACAATGTTGAGGGCTCAAAATGGTATCTGCTTAATCTGGGCATATCTCCCAACCTTGCAAGATAATCGCTCACGTTGTGCCTCATTGGGAAGTTTGTGCCAAACTCCAAACCTGTCACTAAAGCCTCCCCAATAGGTATGTGTAGAGCGTCCCCCATTTTTTCTATTGCTTGGGCTGTTGTATGTCTATCCAGAGAAAAAACATTGCTTCCATACAGATATTTGGGTAAACTCCCCACCACCGACAAGCCACCCACAAAGATAGACACCTTTAAGCCCTCCAGACTGCCAAAGGTCTTAACCTCTCCTGTCTGCAAGTCGGCCTCTTGTTTGGCACTATCCAGATAGTTGGCAATGGCATGGTATTGCTCCCCAACCATTGCCCTGTCTATCCATAGTTTTACTTTGTCGTACATCGGTGCTTTGTATTACCATTTTTTGGTAACAACTTACATATTATTATAAGACATTTCCCCTCTCTGGGCTTGCTCTCTCAATGCCTGTAAAGCCTCATCAAAGCCACCTATTACAAGTTGCTTACAATAGGCACTTATAAGCACCTTTGCACCCTCCAAAACCACCAACTCTATAGATGTGGGCGTTAGGTCGGCCGTGTTATGTTCATCCTGTTTTATCAAAAACAAAAAACCATCTTTTTTATAAGCAAAAAAAGGGTTAGGCTTTCCATCTTTGCTATATGTGGGCTTATCATTTGGATAACCGTATGCAAAGCCGCTTAATTTGCCATCTTGAAAATACTCTTTTAGCCCTGTAAAATTAAGGCTGTTTTTGGCTTGTAACCTCATGGAGGGCACATTGTCCCCCTCTTTCAGTTTTTCCATAAGGTTCATTGATATACGGCCATCCCTGCCCCTTAATTGCTCCATTGGCGGGTAATATCCCGCTTGTGCTACAACCGTGTATTTTGGCGTTTTCTTGCCTTTCTGGGTAGTGTTCACCATTTTGGCATAATAACGTATATTTGGGACGTTCATCGTTGCCCTCCTTTCTGTATGCAGTATTTTTGTGCCTGTTGGCTTATCTCATCACCTGTTGCAACTCTGTTACTCTGCAACCATTTTTCTAACTCCAGACGGTTAAAATAACACATCTTGCCCATTGGCTTGTAATGTGGTACTTGTTGCCTCATCGTCAATTTATAGAGGTATGATTTGGATATGCCCAAATAACGCGCTGCCTCATCGCTTGTAAGCACCTCCTTTTGTGTGCTTATAATGTTTGCCGTGATAAGGTCGGCCACCTGTCTTAATTCCTCTGTCATTGCTTTATTATTTAGAGGTCTGGGCTGTCTGGAGCGTCTGCAAGTATGCCCTTTCTTTGCCCGCTGTTTCAGTCCGGTGGGGCTTGCAGTTCCCCCACGTTCTTGAAATCATCTGCAAAGGTAGAGGAAAAAAGCAACAAAAAACCATGCTTTCCCATGTGCATATGTATGTGCATACATTTGCAATAAGCAAAGAAAAAAGCACCTCAACGAATGAAGTGCTTTTATTGATGAGGCTATTTTTGCTTAATCAAATAGCGCGTCAATTATCTTATAGCCTCTGGGCTTCCCGCTTTTATTGTCAATAAGTTCCCTCAAAGTTTGCCCTAATCGTTTCTCTCCAAAAAGGACGTTTAACTCTGTTTCTGGGAATGTTTTGCCGTCTTTCCCTGTAGCGTCTGGCGTGTGTACTCTCCCCAAAAAATAGGCTAATTGTGCTTTTGTTATTCCTTTGCGCTTGTAACCTGTTCCCACCTTTTCTAACAATCCTACAGATACAGCCTTTTCATAGTATGGTGTAGCCTCATCTACATTTTGCCTTTTCTGTTGAGGCTCTGGGGCTGCTTTCAGTTGTTGCAATTCCCTCTCCAGACAGAAAGCAAACAGAAATGTATATACATCGCTTTCTATACGCCTTTGGTCTGTAAATATGTCTGTATGGCCTAAGTAGTACCGTGTTATCTCATCCCTCATGTCTAACCATGTACTCCCACAAAAGTAGTTGCACGCTATATAATAGTATCCAAATGCACTTTTTTTATAGTCTATGCCCATTAACTCATTATTAATAAAGGCCTCTTTATCTGTAGAAAGTAAACATTTTCTTTTTACCTCTGTTATCTCAAACTTAGCCTTATTATTGGCTTTAAGGTATTCATTTTGTACAATGTTTATAACCTCAAAATAGTCCATAATCTCATCCGTTTCTAAAAGTTTGTAATATCCAGAGTTGGCAGACTGTTAATAGCGTCCTCTTTCAGTTTATCCACCGCCCGCGTGTACTTTTCCGTGTGCTTGAGTCCAGAATGTCCCAAAAGGCTGGCCACCGTCTTAATGTTTGCCCCATTGTTGAGGATATTAACGGCAAATGAGTGACGGGCACAATGCCAACTTATATGTTTGTCTATCCCTGCCCTCTTTACCCATCTTTTGAGGGCTTTTAAACACATTTCATAACTTGGTAGTTGAAAGATGAGGCTTTCTTTGCCTTGACCCTCTTCCGGCTCTCCTATCAATTTTAACAGGCCATCATTAAGCGGGATAATAACACCGCTATTTGCAGAATGTCCCTTTGTTTTGTTCTGCTCAAACTTTAGCAGCTTGTTAGAGTAATCCACATTTGCAAATGTAAGGTCTTTTACATCGCAAAACCTCAAACCACAATAAAGGCACAATATAAAAGCCCTCCTTATATTGGGGTTTTCTCCATCGTAATGGGTATTTATAAGCTGCTGCTCTTCCTCCAGAGAAAGCACCTCTTTTCTCAAAATCTGGTCATCTATCTTTATAACAATCCCTGTACATGGGTTCTTTGTCATTACATCGTGCTCAATCGCGTATTTAATGACTTTCTTAAAACGCTGATAAATGGCTCTTGCTCCCTCTCCTGTGCTCCTGCTCTGCAGATATTCAGTAAAAGCCACCATCATGTCTTTATTTAGTTGCAAAGGGGTTATATAAGCATTGAATTTTGTGTATTCTGGCGTGTCGTTCAAAAAGTCCTTAAAACGCTGCAGGGCTATTTGCACCATCCTAATATCTTTCTTTGTGTAATTATCTATATAGGCTTGGAAATAGTCCAGAAAGTTTATTTTTCTGCTCTCGTTCTTAAGCCTGTAGCCCTCCATGTTTTCTAACAACTCTTGACCACGTTCAAATCTGATTTTCTTTGCAAGTTCCAATGTTTCCTTATTCTTCTGCCGCTCCTGGGGCGTCCTCGGTGCTTGCCAAAGGTAAAGTTTGAGAAACTCCCTTTTTCTGTTCTTTCTGGCCACCATTTTGTCATTATCGTCACTATATACCATAGTATAACCAAAGTAATAGTCAAGAAAAAGGCTTTCTCTGCCATCGGACAACACCTTTGCACCTAATTTTGGGTTATCGGTGGTGTCTGTGCTAATCATATAGGTGTTATCGCTCCTAAACTCTTTCTTTGCTGCCATGTTTACTATATTTTGGTTTCTGTTTGCAAAGATATACATTTTTTTGTAATCTGGGTAGCCAAAGGGTAGGAAAATATAGTAAAACATAGTCTTTTTTATGAAAATAAGTTCATGTACCACTTTGGGCTACCCGCTTAAATTCAGGTACTTGTTATTACCTTTGTTTCCTTTGTTTGCTGGGTACAAAATCGGCTCTGGGTACCAAAAAAGGACGGTCGGGATTTCTCCCGGCCGTCCTTTCTCTTTAGCGCAGCTCTTTCAGCTTTTCTTCGTCGTCTTCGTGCCAGTAGTCGAAGGCGTCCATGGGTTGCGCTGTGCTTTCCGAGAGCCCTTCGCCGAAGATGCGCTGCGTCTCGCTCTTTGAGCGGGCCTCCCGAAGCACGGCGTGCTCCTCTTCGTTGATCTCGGTGAGGCTGTAGTCGTACTTCTCCAGGCGCAGCCAGTCATACCAGCCTTCTCCGGCGCGATACGCCCAACTGTCGTAGCCGTGGGGATTGGCGAGCCCCAACCTGCGCTCCGCCTCGTCGATGCGCCGTCCGAGCACTTCGCAGCTACCCTCCGAGATGACGTCGCTCAGCCGCACGTAGTCTGTGTTGAAGTGCAGGTAGATGAAGTCATCCCAGTCCTTGTCGTGAATCTCGCGTATCGTCAGTTTCCACAACTTGACGGCCCACATGAGATGATGCCCTTCGGCGCAGAGGTCTCCCAGGAGCAATCCCCGGTGGAACTTGTGGGGTGAGGCGGCGCAGCGGATGGTGTGCACGCCGTGGTTGACGAAGCGGTTGAGCATTCTGCTCTCCAGATACTCCATACCCTTTTTGGGGGAACAGGAGCACACGCGTTGATGAAATCTTTTTCTCATAACCACATGATTTTAGTGTAACAATAAGTCATAGTTCACGCATCACACCTCACTTTTCGAGAGGCGGTGCGGGGTTCCGCAGAACCCTTTGCTTGTTACACTGTCATGCAGTTTGTGGTGTTATCCGAACATGGGTGTTTTTCCTTTCGGCGGGTGCAAAAGTATGGATATTTCCCGAATGCGCCAAATTTTTGGTTGAAAAATTCGGGGTGTTGGTTGAAAATATTTTGCTGTTGGCGCGAAAATCTCTACTTTTGCAGCGGTATCAACCTTCATACGCTATGAAAAAAGCCGCTTTATTCATCATGCTCCTTGCAGGAACGCTGTCGCTCAAGGCCGACGGCTACGCCTACCTCACTTTTGAGACCGCCGACGGAAAGAAAATCTCCGTGCCGTTGACGTCACTCACGCTGAGCCTCAGCGCTTCCGAGCTGACAGCCGGAACGCAGGTCTTCGCCCTCTCCAGCCTCACTAAGATGTATTTCTCCGTTTCTGACGAGACCGTCACAGGAATCACATCTCTCAGCGCTGAAGCCGTTGCAGAGAGTGATGAGAGCGCAGTGTTCTATGACCTCCGCGGACAGCGCGTGTCCCGGGAGCAGATACGCAGAGGCATCTACATCGTGAAGAGCAACAACAAAACCGCTAAAATATTTGTGAAATGAAAAAGCTATATTTCCTCCTCACGGCGCTGGTGCTGACGACAGCCCTTGGCGCCCAGACGCTGAACATCAGTTGTGGCGCAGTCACCTACCGCTTTCCTGCAGCGCAGGCGGGCGACATGACCTACAGCGACGGCAGTGCGCTGACCGTCATGGGCAAGACCTTCACGCTGAGCGAGGTCACGGGCATGAGTGTGGATGAAAGCGAGGTGAACGACAACGAAGTGAGCGTCGGCTACGACGGCACGACAGCCACAGTCATCGTAGCGGGCAACGTGGCACAATATGTGAATCCTACCGTCAGCGGCGCCCATGTGAGCATCGTCCAGACGAATACCGACGCCGTGGACGGCGACGAGATCACCTATGTGCTCTCCGGCTCCAGCGCCGACGGTGAACTGTCGCTCTCTGGATCCTACAAATGCACGCTGTCGCTCTGCGGTCTCACCCTCACCAATCCCTCCGGCGCCGCCATCAGCATCGCCAACGGCAAGCGCATCCAGCTCAGCGCCAAGAGCGGCACGGAGAACACCCTCGCTGACGGCACTGGCGGCGGTCAGAAGGCCTGCCTCTACAGCAAGGGTCAGTTGCAGCTGCAGGGCAAAGGCACACTCAACGTCATCGGCAACACCAAGCATGCTGTCAAGAGCGGCGACTATATCAGCGTGAAAAACCTCACCCTCAACATCACGAAGGCCGAGGGCGACGGCATCAGCTGCAACGGCTATTTCCTGATGACGGGCGGTTCGGTGAACATCAGCGGTGTGGGCGACGACGGCATCCAGTGCGACCTGGACGGCACATCGTCCACCGGCGAGACAGCGGATCATGAGGATGAGGACAGTGGCAACATCTATCTGGAAGGCGGCGCCTTGAATATCGGCATCAGCGCCAGCGCCGCCAAAGGGCTTAAGGCTGCCGGCGACATGAAAATCAGCGGCGGCACGTTGGGCGTGACCGCTACGGGCAGCGGCGCCTGGGACAGCGACGAAAGCGACGCCAAGGGCAGTGCCTGCCTGAAGACGGACGGCAACATGAGCATCTCCGGCGGCACCCTGACGCTGAAAGCCACGGGCAGCGGCGGCAAATGCATCAAGAGCGACGGCACCCTGGACATCAGCGGCGAGGCGGACATCACCGCGGCAACGACGGGAGGCACCTACAGCTACAGCAGCAGTACGGCACAGCCCAAAGCCGTCAAGAGCGACGGCGCGATGACGATCAGCGGCGGCACGCTCAGCGCGACATCCTCCGGACACGAAGCCATTGAGACCAAGAGCACGCTGACCGTCAGCGGCGGCACCGTCAGTGCGCTGAGTTCGTCGGACGACGCCATCAACTCAGCCGGCCACATGTACCTGAAGGGCGGTGCAGTGACGGGTGTCAGCAACGGCAACGACGGCATCGACAGCAACGGCAACATGTATATCTCCGGCGGCACGGTGATCGCCTGCGGTGCCGGACAGCCGGAGTGCGGCCTCGACGCTGCCGAGCGTTATTACCTCTATATCACGGGCGGTACGGTGCTTGCCATCGGTGGCGGCAACAACACGGTGACGTCAACGACAGGCTCGCAGTGTGTGCTCAGCACCTCTGGCAGCGCCACCTCGGGCACGGCAGTCAGTGTGAAGAGCGGCAGCACCACTCTGGCCTCCTTCACCGTTCCCACCGGCTATGCTCCGAAGAGCGGAGGCGGCGGTGGATTCGGCGGATTCGGCGGATTTGGCGGCCCCGGTGGTCCCGGCGGTGGCGGTTTCGGCCCCGGCGGCGGTGGCAGCAGCAGTTACAGCTATCTGTTGAGCTGCGGGGGGCTCACTTCCGGCAGCAGCTACACCGTGACGGTGGGTTCGTCCTCGTCTTCGTGCAAAGCCTCCACCAGTTATTCGGGAAGGTAACAAGTCGCCGGACACAGGCAATAAAAGCGGACCGCCATGCGTTTCACAGAATATATGAAGCATCAGTCGCGACAGGAGAACGCCATCTATCTGGTCATGTGGGGTGTGCTTTTCATGACCCCTGTGCTGAGCATGTATCTCGGCATCGTCTCCGGCGGGCGCGACGGCTTCGAATGGCATGAGCTGTGGTTCGTGTGGCGGGAATTCGCCTTGTTCTTCGTCCTGTTTCTCGTCCACAATTTCCTGTTGGCTCCCCTGCTCATCAACCGGCAACAGCGCTGGCGCTACCTCTCGCTGACGCTGCCCCTCATCGCCTGCTTCGTCCTCTATCAGTGCACCACGCGCCCCGTGCCCCCCGGACGTCACTGTCCGCCGACGGAGCAGGGCCCGCACCGGCCTCAACCGGGCATTCATCCTGAGGGCGAGGGGATGATGCCGCCTCACCGTCCCCGGCGTGAGCATATGGGGCCGCCCTCCTTTCTCGGCGAGCACGACATCGTGGCCTCCGTCATCCTCATCCTGATGTTCGGCATGAATCTCGGGGTGAAGAGCTACTTCAAGAGCCGGGAAGACCGCAAGCGCCTCTCCGAGCTGGAGCACGAGAACCTGGAGCAGCAGCTGGAGTATCTGCGCTATCAGATCAATCCGCACTTCTTCATGAACACGCTCAACAACATCCATGCCCTCGTGGATATCGACCCGGAGCAGGCCAAGGGCACCATCGTCGAGCTCTCGAAGATGATGCGCTTCATCCTCTACGAGGGGGACAAAAACGGGGTGACGCTCTCGCGTGAGATGGAGTTTCTGCGCACCTACGTCGCCCTGATGCGTCTGCGTTATACCGACAGTGTGAGCATCCGCACGGAGTTGCCCCCTGAGGTGCCCGAGCGGAGCGTGCCGCCCCTGATGCTCATTCCTTTTGTCGAGAATGCCTTCAAGCACGGCATCAGCTACCGGAGGCCCTCGTTCATCGACATCCGGGTGAGGGTGGAGGGTGACCGACTGCATTTCATCTGCCTCAACTCCAAGGCGGAGAAGCCCAACGAGGAAAAGGGCGGAGTGGGGCTCGCCAACGTGCGCAAGCGACTCGATCTGCTCTTCGGCAGCAACTACATGCTGGAGATCCGCGATGAGGCGGAGCGCTATTCCGTAGAACTTAACATACCACTGACATGATACGCTGTCTTGCCATCGACGACGAACCCCTGGCGCTGCAACAGATTGCAGCCTATATCGGCAAGGTGCCCTTCCTGGAATTAGCGGCCCGATGCCAGAGTGCGCTGGAGGCCCGTGAGTTTCTGGAGCACGATACGGTGGACGCCATTTTCTGCGACATCAACATGCCCGACCTCAACGGTATGGACTTCGTCAAGTCGCTGCCCTCTGCGCCCCTTGTCGTCTTCACCACCGCCTATTCCGAATACGCCGTAGAGGGCTTTCGGGTCAATGCCGTCGACTATCTGCTGAAGCCTTTCGGCCTACAGGACTTCCAGCGCGCCGCCAACCGTCTGAGGGAGCGCCTCGCCGCGTCCTCAGCCCCGGAGGCCCCGCAGTCTGCCGACGGGGACGACAGCCTCTTCCTCAAGACCGACTACCGCATCGTCAAGGTCAGCATCGCGGACATCCGCTATGTTGAAGGTATGAGCGAATACCTGAAGGTTTGGGTCAGGGGAGAGCGGAAACCCGTTGTCACCCTGCTGTCGATGAAGAAGATGGAGGAGAGGTTGCCCGACAACTTCATGCGCATCCACCGCTCGTATATCGTCAACCTGAACATGATCCGCGAGGTGAGCAAAAACCGCATCGTTTTGGATGCCGACACCGAATTGCCCGTCGGGGAAGTGTATCGGGAGGCTTTCCAGCGCTATTTGGATGCGAAGTCCCTGGCCAAGTGATGCGGGTTAATTAATTTTTCACTGATCGCTTCCTTCACTTCCAGCGCGATCTCGTCGTACGACTTTGCGGAATCTGGCTGGACGGGTTTGAGGAACTCCACCTCTATCTTGCTGGGCGAGATGAAGCGCTTGGAGCGCGGCAGGGCTTCGTAGGCGCCCCGGATGCACACGGGGACGATGGGCACCTGCAGCTCGCGGGCCAGGATGGCGAAGGTCTTCTTGAAGTCCGTCATCCGTCCGGTGCGGGTGCGTGAGCCCTCGGGGAAGATGATGAGGTTCTTGCCCCGCTTGAGCACTTCGGACATCTTGAGGATGGAGTCCCGCAGGTTGCTCCACTCCATGATGATGATGTTGTTGTGGCGGGCGAAATGCTGGCGCAGGGTGCCCTGCACGTGCTCCTCCGTGGCGTAGAAGTAGCTCTCGCGCAGCGTCTTCATCGGCAGCCCCACGGAGAGCAGCGCGGCGTCGAGATAGCTCTGGTGGTTGGGGGCGATGATCATCGGGCCTTCCTGGGGTATGTTTTCCGTGCCCTTGAAGCTCAGGCGGTTGTAGGCCTTGAAGAAGAGCGCCGAGGATTTCATCAGCAGGGGCATCGCCAGATTGCCGTGCGGCAGCTCCAGGGCCGAGGCGTCGGCGTTGAGCAGCTCGTGCCAGTCCTCCACCTTCACCTCCATGCGTGTCTTACCCTCTGCCACGTGGCGTGCCAGCGCTTCGATGTTGCGGAAGCCCGGCATGTCGGCCACGCCGACGTTGGTGCCGAAGGTCTGCTGGATGAAGCCCTGCAGCGCCACCATGTCCAGCGAGTCGAAGGCCAGGTCGGTCTCGATGTGGTCGGTGGGCTTCAGCGTGAGGTGCTTCTCCTCTTCGATGTAGTTTTTGATGATGCGGTATTCCTCGAAGTCGGGCTCCTTCACTGCGGCTTTCGGGGCCTCCTCCTTGGGTGCCGACGAGCCGCCGGCGAGGATGTCTTTGAGCTTGAAGCGCTGCAGCTTCTCCAGTCGGGTGCGGGGCAGTTCGCCGCGATACACCATCAGGCTCATCAGCTTCTTGTAGTTCGTCACCGTGAGGTTGTAGGGCTCCAGCACTTCGCGCTTGAGCGTCTCCTCCACCTCTTCGTCGCTCAGAGCGGCGGCCCAATTTTCCTCAGGCACGATGATGGCGCGCAGCATGTCGCCGTCCTGCACGACGGCGGCTTCCTTCACGCGTTCGGCGTATTTCTCCAGCTTGTATTCGATTTCGTTGGGCTGCACGTTCTTGCCATTGGAGAGCACGATGATCTCCTTGCTGCGTCCCGTCAGGTAGAGGCGTCCGCAGTCGTCCAGATGGCCCAGGTCGCCGGTGTGCAGATAGCCGTCTTTGTCGATGACTTGGGCGGTTTCTTCGGGTCGGTTGTAGTAGCCCAGCATCACGTTGGGGCCTTTGGCGCACACCTCGCCGTTCACTATTTTGCAGTCCATCGCGGGGATGGGCTTGCCCACGCAGTTGGGCACCAGATCGCCCGGACGGGTGAAGGCGATCATGGGGGCCGCCTCCGTCATGCCGTAGCCTTCGAGCAGCTCCAGACCCAGCGTCTGCAGCCCCATGGCGATCTCACGCTCCAGTGCAGCGCCGCCGCTCACCATGTATTTCACGTGTCCGCCCATCTTCTCGTGGACGGCTTTGAAGACGAGGCGCGAGAACTTGACGCTGTTCACCCGGGCGCAGAGGGCGAAGAGCAGGCGCCCGACGGCGCTGGCGTCGATCTTCTTCTTGATGCCGGCGTAGAGCGTCTGCCACAGACGGGGCACGCCGATCATGATGGCGATCTGGCCCCGCTGCATGGTGTCCATGATGTCGGGTCCCGACATCGAGGGGCAGATGGCTACGCCGCCGCCCACATAGAGCGGCATCACCACGGTGCCCACCAGCGGCAGCACGTGGTGCAGGGGCAGCAGGATGAGCGTGCGGCGCTCGGCATTGAAGATGGGCACCTCTTCGGAGACGGCGCGTATGTTCACCAGTATGTTGCGGAACGAGAGCATCACGCCCTTGGGCGACCCCGTCGTGCCGGAGGTGTAGATGATGAGGGCGGTGTCTTCCTCGTTGTACGCTATTTCGGCCTTTTCATTGCCCGCAGGTGCCGTCTCCAGCTCGTCGATGATGTGGATGTCCAGCGTCTGTCCGGCCTCTTTGACGGCGGCCCGCACCGTCCCCAGTTTCTGGCGGGAGACCCATGCGCTGACGGGCTTGCAGTCGTTGATGATGTAGCTCACGTCGCTGACGGTGGACGAGGCGTCCACGGGGACGGCGATGCCGCGATTGGCCCACACCGAGTAGAAGGCGTAGATCCATCCCTCGCGGTTTTCCGAGAAGATGAGCGTCCGCTCGCCGGCGGCGTGTTTGCCCTCTTTGCTGAAGAGCGCGATGCGCTGCAGCAACTCAGTGAAGCTGACTTTCCTCTCCCCGCAGATGATGGCAATGCCGTTACGTTCTTTAATCATGGTGTTCAATATTTAATCTTTTTACCTTAAATTATCAATTATCAATTGTCAATTGTCAATTCTCTGCAGCCTGATGACTCTGCTTGCAAACTGTCCGTTCATCCTCGCTTCGATGCCGGTCTCCATGAGGAAGCGTCCGGTGAAGGTCTTGCCTTCAAAACCGCTGTGGTGCTCCGTGGCGCCGAACTCGTTGAGGCGGTAGCTGGCTTCGGGGTCGAGGCCGGCCATGTGCCAGCGCGGCGCATCCAGCCCGATGTAGTTCTCGAATTTGTAGCAGAAGAACACCGCTTCGCTCTTGTCCTCGCTGACGAACATCTCGCTGCAGAAGCCCTTGTTCTCGTAGGGCGAGAGCAGGCGGTAGAGGTCGCCCAGCTGCACGACGGGGCGTATTTCCTTGTAGAAGGCGACGGCCTTCTTGGCGTAGTCGAGCTCCTTCTCGTTGAGGTCCGAGGGCTTCATCTCCATGCCCAGGCGTCCCGTCATCGCCACGTCGAAGCGGAACTTCAGGGGGATGACGCGCCCCGTCTGGTGGTTGGGCGAAGCGCTCACATGCTGCGCCATCGCCATCGTCGGGAAGAAGTGGCTGGTGCCCCACTGGATGAAGAGGCGCTGCTGGGCGTCGGTGTCGTCGCTCACCCAGAACTCGTCGAAGTAGGGCAGTGCGCCCCAGTTCACTCTGCCGCCGCCGCTGGAGCAGAGCTGGATGACGAGGTCGGGATAGGCCTTGCGGATGCGCTCCAGGGCACTCCGCAGCCCCAGGTGGTAGTCCACGAAGAGGTGGCTCTGGCGGTCAGCCGTCAGATAGCTGCTGCCGAAGTTCTGCATCGACATGTTGCAGTCCCACTTGATGTAGTGCAGCGTGGGGTTTTCCTTCATCAGCCGGTCCACGATGCCCACCACGAAGTCCTGCACCTTGGGGTTGGAGAGGTCGAGCACCAGCTGTGTGCCGCCGCGCCCCTTGGAGAGCTCGCGTGCGGGATGGGCCACCACCCAGTCGGGATGGGCCTCATAGAGTTCACTCTCGCTGTTGGTCATCTCGGGCTCTATCCAGATGCCGAACTTCAGCCCTCGGTCTTCCGCCGCCTTCACCAGTGCGGGGATGCCCCGGGGCAGTTTCACGGTGTCGGTCACCCAGTCGCCCAGGGCTTTGTCGTCGCGTGTGCGGCGGTATTTCCGGCCAAACCATCCGTCGTCCACCACGAAGAGCTCTCCGCCCAGCGCGCTGATGCCGTCCATCATCTTCTCGCACACCTCCTGGTTGACGTCCATATAGACGCCCTCCCACGAGTTGAGCAGAATCTCCCGGAGCGCCGTGCCGTTGTGCAGCTGTCCGTTGCGTCCCCAGCGGTGGAAGGCGCGGCTCACGCCGCCCTTACCCTCCTGGCTGTAGGTCAGCGCCAGGGTGGGGGTGGTGAAGCTCTCGCCGCTCTTCAGCGTGTAGGTCGTGTGCAGACCGTCGATGCCGGCCAGCAGGGTGTGACGGTGTCTGCCGCGCGTCTCGATGCTCAGGCGGTAGTTGCCCGTCCAGCAGAGGGCTGCGCCGATGACGCGTCCGCTGTTTTCGCGGGGCTTGCCGTCGAGCGAGATCATCACTTCGGCGCGATCGTTCATTCCCGTGCGCACGCCGTCGTAGTCCACGATGGTCTTGAGTCCGTCCCTGAGGGGCTCCTCCCTCATCTCGGCCTCGTGGCCCCAGTCGCCGTGGAAGTGGGTCAGCCAGGCGCCTTCCTGCCGGATCGGCATCACGCCGCTGGCATACTGCTCCATCCTCACGGCTTTCTTCTCCCCGTTGCGCAGCTCGGTCCAGGTCTCGATGACGTCGCTCCTGTCGTTACTCCTGTAGCAGAGGTCCACGAAGAAGTTGTATTTGCGGTCCTTCAGGCTGACAATGGTCACGTCGCCCTCCCGGCGCCATCCCGTGGCGGCCAGCTCCGTCGTCATGTTGCCGTCGGCGTGGGTCACGCTGAGCGCCGTCTCCCCGAAACTGTTGCGTCCGAAGGCAGGGTAGGCCTCGCCGCCCAGGGCTCCGGCGTCGTACACCTGACGGGCCTCTTCGGGCCGGAGGCGTGCGCCGTAGTAGGCGATGCGGGGCGCATGGCCTTCGTCCACCGAGAGCATCAGGGTCGTCTTGGGGGTGTTGACGAAAACGTTTTCCGCTTGCCCCGCCAGACTCAGGGTCAGGGCCAGTAGGGAGAGTGTCAGCTGTTTCATCGTGCTTTTTGTTTTGTTTGATTACTGCTATTTCACCACCACCTTGCCGTTGATGATGTACGTGCCGCGCTGCAGGCGGGACGTATCCTCACCCGCTCTTCTGCCGCTGAGGTCGTACACGGCGGCGGGCCGGCTCTCCTCCGTGCCTTTCATCTCATTCACGGCGGCGGGAACGGGGGCTGTGTAGTCTATCTTGCTCAGGTGGCTGCGGGGTGCCGCGCCGGCCTTGAAGCTGATGTTGAACACGAGCCGTGCCACCGCCGTTTTTCCCGAGGCGTCGATGTATTTCAGGGCTTCACGCACGGTGCGCTTGGTGCCGTCGGGATTGGCGTTGGGAAACTGGCCGATGAGGGCGCTTTTCGTGGATTTGGTGAACTCGGCATAGGCGCTGCCGTTGCTCCCGTAGGCGATGGCGGTGCCGGCGGCGTTAAACCAGTGGCCGAAGTCACCGTTGGTTGTTTTCCCCAGTGCCTGCAACACGCCGTTGGCTCTGACGGGGTAGTTCATGATGGTGCCCCGCTGCTGCCCGCTGCTGTAGGTCAGCACGTTGTTGAAGATGTCGTCTCCCGTCATCTGGAAGGCCGTGCAGAGGGCGTTCAGTCCGCTGCCGCCGAAGACCACCGAAGCGGCGTCGTAGCCGTTGACGGGGGGCAGGGTGATCTCGTAGGTGAGGGTGACGTCGGCAATCTCCCTGCCGTCAATCGCCGGCTCGAATTCCGGCTCCGCCTCGTCGGGGATGACGCTCAGGGCTGTGGTGCCTTCCAGTTCTATCTGATACGGCCACTGATCGTCGTTGGTGATTCTTTCGTCCCAGCGGTGCGGGAAATACATCGTCAGCGAGGGGGTGATGACGAGCATGAGGCGCGTCGTGCCCGAGGGCACCGTTGCCGTGATGTCTTCCGTCTTGACATCGATGCCCTGGCAGTGGACGATGCCGTCGTTGTAGTACTCCGTCGTGCCGTCGCTCTTGCAGAACACGTAGCCCGCACGGAATCCGCGTGCCGAGGGTTGGGCCACGGCGTTGTATTTCTTCACGCCGGCGGGGACGAGGTTGTTGGCCACACCGTTGTTATACACTCCGGGGTCGCCGTCGGCCAGGGCACATCCGGGTTTGAGTCCCGTCAGCCGCGTGGTGACGGCGGTGCCTGCTGCCGGCACTGCCAGTTCCACGACGTTGAAGCCCGTACACTGCGGTGCGCTGGAGTAGGACACCTGATATTTCTCCTCGCCGAGCCTGACGGCGTGGTAGTCAAACTTGCCGATGTAGGCGCTGCGGTAGTCCCGGGCGGCGGAGAAGTCGAAGGCGGCGCAGTGCATGGCGTAGTCGTGGTAGAGCTCGAAGAACTGCTCTGCCGTCAGCCCCTTCAGCGCCATGAGGGCCATGGGGAAGTCGTTCGCCGTGCCGTCCGTCTGTCCCGTCATGGGCTGGTTCCACACGCGGCCCACCGTGGTCCTGTCACCGTAGCGGTCGCAGAGGTAGTAGTGGAACCAATACGACTGGTAGCGCATCCATTCGTGCGAGAAGGCGTAGTTGGCGCAGTTGCCGAAAAGGGGGTAGCTCTGGCTGAACATCTCCGCGGGGAAGGCGTTGGCGGCCTGCCACTGGGCCGTCTGCTCCCAGATGCTCTGACCGTTGCCGCACCTCAGGTGGAAGCCCGTGTTCACCGTCGTCGATTCGCGGTGGCCGGCGGCCTCTGCGAAGCACATATAGTGGAAGGCGTGGCCTATTTCGTGCGCCACCGTGTGGCCGATGGGTTTACACGTGGAGGGGTTGATCCACAGGGCCGGCACCACGTAGTCGTAGCCGCCGCCGTAGGCCATCCACGTGGTGGTGTGGATGAGGCATATCATGCATTTGTAGCGCGACAGGGTGGTGGACTGCTCCGGGTTGACGAAGCCCAGCTCTTCCGTGTAGAGCCGGTAGAAATTCTCCGCCTGCTCCAGCATGTAGTCGATGTCGACATAGTAGAAATCCGTCGTCGCCAGCTGATCGGGTGCTGTGGTGCCGTATTCGCCGGACCAGAACACGACGAAGTTGTCGCTCTCTCGCGACCGGGCCACGCTGTACGACACGCCGTCATACGTGTATTCCCCGGTCGCCGGGGCGTAGCCGCTCTTCCACACGTCGGGCAGATACAGGCCTTTCTCGCCCGTTTCGGGGTTGTAGGCACGGATTTCGTTGTAGGCATGCGCTGCAGTCAGCGCGAACGCAGCCAGCAGCAGGGTCAGTATGCTCTTTTTCATCTTATATTTGTGTTTTCCGTGTGCAAATATAAGATTTTTTTCTTGAACAAAGAAAAATGAAGAGGAAAAGCCGCCCTATATGGCCTGAAAATGCATTTTCGCCGCCGGAATCAGGCTTTCAGTGCCCGCATGGCGTTGAGCACGGCCAGCACGGTGACCCCGACGTCGGCAAAGACGGCGAGCCACATGGTGGCCAGTCCGAAGAAGGCCATGACGAGCACCGCCACCTTCACGCCGATGGCGAAGGCGATGTTCTGGCGGGCGATGCCTATGGTGCGGCGCGCTATGCCTATGGCGGTGGCGATCTTCGAGGGCCGGTCGTCCATCAGCACCACGTCGGCAGCCTCTATGGCGGCGTCGCTGCCCAGGCCGCCCATGGCGATACCCACATCGGCGCGGGCCAGCACCGGTGCGTCGTTGATGCCGTCGCCCACGAAGGCCAGCGCTTGGGCCCCGGGTGCCAGCGCCGCCATCCGCTCCACCTTCTCCGCCGGCAGCAGTTCGGCGTGGTATTCGTCGATCTGCAACTCCGCGGCCACACGCGCCGCCACCTCTTCGCGGTCGCCCGTGAGCATCACCGTCTTCCCCACGCCGAGGGCTTTCAGCTGTCTGACGGCTTCGGCGCTGTCGGGCTTCGCCTGATCGCTGATGACGATGTGTCCGGCGTAGCTGCCGTCGATGGCCACATGGATGACGGTGCCCTCGTCGCCGTGCTCGCACTGGTGCCAGCGGGCGCCCACGGCGTCCATCATCTTCGTGTTGCCCACGCAGACCGTCTTGCCCTGCACCGTGGCGCGTATGCCCTTGCCGGGGAGTTCCTCCACGTCGCTCACCTGGCAGCCGTCCGTCGCCTCGTCGGGGAAGGCGTCGCGCAGCGCGGCGCCGATGGGGTGCGTCGTCGAGTGCTCCACGTGGGCGGCCAGATGCAGCAGCTGGAATTCGCTGCACATCTCCGGATGCACCGCCACCACCGCGAAGCGCCCTTCCGTCAGCGTCCCCGTCTTGTCAAACACCACGGTGTCCGTCTTCGAGAGGATGTCCAGGAAGTTGGCGCCTTTCACCAGGATGCCCTTGCGCGAAGCGCCGCCCAGTCCGCCGAAGAAGGTCAGCGGCACGCTGATGACCAGCGCACACGGACAGCTCACCACAAGGAACATCAGCGCCCTGTAGAGCCACTGCGGGAACGCGGCCCAGGCGGCAGTCATTACTTCGCCCCCGAGTCCCGTCTCCCAGAGGGCTTCGGCCAGCGGCATGCCGACGGCGATGACCAGCGCCAGCCCCACCACGATGGGGGTGTAGATGCGGGCAAAGCGGGTGATGAAGGCCTCGCTCTGCGACTTGTGCTCGCCGGCTTCCTCCACCAGGCGTATGATCTTCGTCACGGTGCTCTCGCCGAAGCTCTTTGCGGTGCGCACCCTGATGAGGCCGTTCAGGTTGATGCAGCCCGAGATGATGTCATCGCCCTCGCGCACTTCCAGCGGCACGCTTTCGCCCGTCAGCGCCATGGTGTTCAGACTCGAGCGTCCGCTCTCCACCGTGCCGTCCAGAGGCACTTTTTCGCCCGGTTTCACCGCGATAACTGCACCCACGGGGACGTCCTGCGGATGCACGTCGCGCAGCCCGCCGGCCTCCTCCAGATGCGCCACGTCGGGACGTATGTCCATCAGGTGCTCTATGCTCTTGCGACTCCGGCCCTCGGCGTAGCCCTCGAAGAACTCGCCCACCTGGAAGAACAGCATCACGAACACGGCCTCGGGAAACTCCGTCTCGGCGCCGGGGAAGAAGCCGATGCACAGCGCCCCTACCGTGGCCACCGACATGAGGAAGTGCTCGTTGAAGGCCTCGCCGCGGGCCAGTCCTTCCGCCGCCTCTTTCAGCGTGCCTGCACCGATGAGCAGATAGGGGATGAGATACACCAGCAGCAGCTGCCATGTGGGCAGCGCCGCGGTTTTCTCCACCGCCACCGCGCCGATGAGCAGCACCACCGTGGCGATGATGGTCCACAACTGCCCGCGGCCCTCGTGCTCCTCGTGGTGGTGTTCGTGGTGGTGTTCGTGATGATGTTCGTGACAGCAGCCGTGCTGATGCTCTTCGTGCCGCTCGTGGCAGCAACAGGCGTGATGATGATCGTGTGCCATGTTTTTTGCGTTTTTTATCTGTTTTCGGCTGCAAAATTACGGATTCTTTCCTGCAACCCGGTTGCAAAATGCAGAAATTAGCAATTCTCTCATCTCTGAACTCTCAACGCTAAACTGTTTTTTTGTATTTTTGTGGTGAAAAACAGCGTCATAACACAACAACACCATGAAAACCGTCCTTCTCTCCGCCCTCGCCCTGATGGGCTGCAGCTTGGTCTTCGCGCAGGGGGAGGGGAGCGCCGCGGAGCAGTATCCCGGCTACCGCCTTGTCTTCCACGATGAATTCGACCGAAACGGGCGTCCCAATCCCGATTTTTGGACCTACGAGCACGGCTACGTGCGCAACCGTGAGGCCCAGTTCTACCGCGAGGAGAACGCCTGGTGCGAGGACGGATGCCTCGTCATCGAGGCCCGCAAAGACGACGCTGGCTACCCCTACACCTCGGCCAGCGTCATCTCCCGGGGCGACACCCTCGCGCAGCCGCCCACGGCGTGGACCTACGGGCGCTTTGAGGTGCGTGCCAAGATCCCCACGGCGATGGGTTGCTGGCCCGCCATCTGGACGGTGGGCATGGTGGCCGGATGGCCCCAGAGCGGCGAGATCGACGTGATGGAGTTCTACCACATCAAGGGCGAGCCCTCCATCCTGGCCAATGTGGCGTGGGGCACGGAGCGGCGCTATGTGGCCAAGTGGCACAGCCGCCACTATCCGCTCTCCCGCTTCGAGGCTCAGACGCCGGCCTGGCGCGACTCCTTCCACGTGTGGCGCATGGATTGGGATCGGGAGTGGATACGCCTCTATCTGGACGGCGAGCTGCTCAACGAGACGGCTGTTGCCTCCACCGTGAGCCCCTTCGGCCGCGGCTGGCCTTATGAAGACCGCAGCCCCTTCGAGGGCTTCCCGCAGCGCCTGCTGCTCAACCTGGCCCTCGGCGGCGACAACGGCGGCCCGCTGGAGGCCACGCCCTTCCCCTGCCGCTACCTCATCGACTACGTCCGCGTGTGGCAGGCGGCAGGTGAGAGGTGATAATTGATAATTGATAATTGACAATTGACAGTTTATGAAGAAAGCACTGTTGATGATTGTTGCCCTGCTGTGCGTGGTCGCGCAGGGAACGGCGAAGGATTATTTCACCTTGTGGAACGAGTGCGAGGCACTGAGCGCGCTGAAGGCCTATGTGACGGATGTCACCGACCCGCAGTCCGCTGACTACATCAGGGAGGAGGACCGCATCGCCACGTTCGACATGGACGGCACGTTCATCGCAGAACTCTGTCCCACCTACTTTGAGTACAGCCTCTTGGAGTATCGCGCCCTGGACGACTCCCTCTACAGCGCCACGGCCCCCGACGATGTGCGCCGGGCGGCGCAGAGCATTCGCGACTTCGTGCGAGGGGGCACGCCGTTGCCCGAGGGCTTCGACATGATTCATGCCCGTGCTGTTGCCAAAGCCTACGCCGGTATGACGCTTGCGGAGTTCGATGCCTATGTGAAGCGTTTCGCTGCCAGACCGGCCTGCGGCTTCAGGGGGATGAGCTATGCCGGGAGCTTTTACAAGCCCATGCTGGAGGTCTTCGACTACCTGAAGGACAACGGCTTCATCTGCTACGTGGTGTCCGGTTCCGACCGCTTCCTCTGTCGCGCCCTGGTCGAGCCGCTGGGCATTCAGCCTGGCAGGGTCAACGGCATGGACGTATGCCTCAGTGCCAGCCGTCAGGGCGCCGACGCCGGTGTGGACTACACCATGGGCCGGGAAGAGTGTCTCTTGCGCACGGACAGCCTCATCATCAAAAATCTGAAGACGAACAAGGTGATGCAGATCAGTCAGGAGATAGGCAAGACGCCTGTGCTGTCGTTCGGCAACAGCGGCGGCGACTGTGCCATGCACAACTACTGCCTGAGCAACCCCCGTCACCGCAGCGCTGCGTTCATGCTCGTGGCCGACGACGATGTCCGCGATCATGCCGATCTGGCGGAGGGCGAGCGTCGCAGGAAGCAATGGATGGACGCCGGCTATACCGTCATCTCCATGAAGAACGACTTCAAGACCATCTATGGCTACGGTGTGGTGAAGACCGGCTTCGTGTTCCCCTGAACGAATGATAAAAAAACACGTCGAAAGAAAAACTTTCACCTGTCACCTGTCACCTTTCAACTATTTTTCGTATCTTTGCGGTGCCTTAAACTAAAATCGTGCCTGCGGGGCACCGGTATTGAACCGCATGATAGAATTTGACCAGATTTCTTACTTTTCCTATTGGATCAGCGTCCAGGCGGCATGGGCGCTCCACTGGCTCCGGCTGCTGAGGGCGGAATACTTCGGGCAACCGCTGGTGATCAAGGTGGCCATCCTCGTGATTATCGGTTCCGTGCTGGCCATGTCGGTGATTGTGGCGGCTATGCTGTGGCGCATGCTGGGGGAGTGGCGTCAGCGCCGCAACCTGGAGAGCGTCAGGAGCAGATACGGTGCAAAGATCGACCATGTGATGTCCGACCCGGACGTTGTGGACCAGAACCTCGGCATCGACGACATCCTGGAGATCTTCGGAATCAGGAAGGGCAAGAGCGAGAAGGAGAGCCTGCAACACGCCAGAAACCTCATCCGCAGCAAGCGCGACAAGCGCCTCTTCTGCCAGCTGGTCTATGAGCGCCTATTGGCAGACACGGGCGAGCTGTGCAGCCTCAACAACATCAGGAGAATGCTGGAGGTGCTGGGCCTCTACCGATTCCTGGAGCAGGAACTGGACCACGGCAACTGGCGCACAAAGGTGCGCAGCCTGAACATGATGAGTGTGTTCCGCCTGAAGGTGGACGCCTGGCTGACCAACGCCCTGTTGCTCTCTAAGAGCCAGACGGTGCGCCGCCTGGCCGTGCACGCCTCCATCATGTCGGGCGGCGACGCCAAGCTGGACTATTTCGAGAGCGACCGCTTCGACCGCCTCTGTTGCATCAAGGACGAGATAGAGCTGGGCTACTCCCTGCAGCGCCGTCGCTCTGCGGGGCAGAAGCTGCCCGATCTGGCCCGTCTGGCTCTGTTGCATGACGAGGTGGACGCGCAGTGCATCTTCGTGAAGCTGATGCGCTATTTCGGCCAGAGCGAACATTGCAGCCAGTTGGTGGACCTGTTCCGCGACAGCAAGGACCACCGCCTCGCCATGGAGATTGCCTCCACGTGGGGCTACCTTAAATATACCGACGGCGAGGAGCTGCTGCAGGAGGCCCTCCTGACGCGCTCCGACGATGTGCAGGTGAGCTTCATGCAGGCGCTGACCCGCATGGACACCGGACGCTCGGTGGACGCACTGGCCGGCGTGTTCGCCACTGCCGCCAGCAGCGTGACCTCCTACGAGGCGCTGCGCTGCCTCTACAACTACGGACAGGCCGGCCGTCGCAAGTTCGACGAGCTGAAGGCAGCCGCCCGCGACACGGCGAAGGAGGTGCTCTTTGCGCCCTTTGAGAAGGCCTCCATGGCGCCGTTCATCGCGATGGATAAAGCTCTGGACTACGCGCCGGCAGAGGCAACCGTTTACAACGTACACGAATAACAGAAGACAGCATCATGAATACACTCTGGCACGCCACCTGGTACACGTTCTCCTACCTTGTCTTCTTCTACAGCATGGCCATCATGGCCTCCTATCTGGTGCTCGTCTGGCTGAGCTACAGGGAGCAGAAGCGCAAAGAGAAGGAAGTACCCGACGACGAGACGCTGAAATACATGCTCAAGAGCTCGCCGCTGACTCCCGCCGTCTCGGTGATTGCTCCGGCCTACAATGAGCATGTGAACATCATCACCAACGCTTACTCGCTGCTCGGCCTGGACTATCCCAGTTTCGAGGTCATCATCGTCAACGACGGCAGCAAAGACGACACCCTGAATCTGCTGAAGCGGGAGTTCGATTTGGAGGAGGTCTCGCTCAGCGTCGAATACAAAGTGCCCTGCACGCGCATCGTCGCCGTTTACAAGTCCAAGAAGGAACGCTTCTCCAACCTCACCGTCGTGGACAAGGTGAACGGCGGACGCAAGGCCGACAGCACCAATGCCGGCATCAATGTGTGCCAGACCCCGTATTTTGTCTGCACCGATGCCGATTGCATCATCGACCCCATGGCCCTCTACCGCATGATGTGGCTGGTCATCAACAGCCACGAACCCATGATCGGCGTCGGCGCCACGATGCTGATGAGCAACGACTGCGACATCGACTGGGTGAAGCGTCAGGTGGCCGTCACCGACGAGAACAAGCGTCTGGACGATTTGAAGAAAAAGGAGGAGACAGCGGATGAGAAAGGGAAGACGCCGTCGCTCCCGGTGCGCTTCTTTGACTGGCTTGTCAACCTGCCCGTGCTGTGGGGCATCCTGGCCTGCTTCCAGCAGCTGGAGTATCTGCGCTCGTTCCTCATCGGCAAGCTGGGCTGGTCGGGCCTCAACGCGCTGCCCAACATCTCGGGCGGCTTCGGCCTGTTCGACACTGAGGTCGCCATCAGCTCCGGTGGCTACGACCGCACCTCCATGGCGGAGGATATGGACATGCTGCTGCGCATGGTTACCTATATGTGCAACAACGATCTGCCTTTCCGTGTGGGCCAGGTCACGCAGGCCTGCTGCTGGACCAAGGGTCCTGTGAGCGCCAAGGGCCTCTTCAACCAGCGTTCGCGCTGGGGTCGCGGCCTCTTTGAGATTATCGTCAACCATTGGGAGATGCTCTTCCGTCCCAAGTACGGTGTCATTGGCGCCGTCACGCTGCCCTACCTCTTTGTCTTCGAGTTTCTGGCCGGCTTCATCGAGTTTGTGGGCTTTTGGTATTCCGTGTGGCTGCTGGCCCACGGCGCCATCAACTGGAACACGTTCTTCTACATCCTGGGCATGATTTACCTGTTCTCCGTCCTGATGACCTTCGTCCTGATGTTCTTCGACTACCGCACGAAGGCTGTGCTGTGGAAGCACCGGGGCCGCCGCTACGTGAAGTTCCTGCTGCTCTCGCTCGTCGAACCTTTCTACCATTTCACCATCGTCCACATCACCCTGTGGGGCTACCTCAACTACCTCCGCAACAAGGGCACCGTCTGGAAGACTATTGAGCGGTAAGAGGGCAAAGAACGGTATGAAGATATACTCGAAGTAAGCAAAACGTGAGATGAAATTATCCAAATTTCTTAAATCCATAAAACCCGGCAAGTACGGGACGCCGACCAATGGGGCGCTCATTGCCGTGGTGCTCTTTCTGGGCTGGCTGAACTATGCCGTGGCCTGGGAAAACATGCCGGTGAAGGACACTGTGTGGGCCCTCACGCCGCCCCTCATTGCCATCCTCATGGCGCTGGTCACCAGAGAGGTCTACAGCTCCCTGTTTCTCGGCGTGCTGACGGGCGCCATGCTCAATCGCGACTTCGACCCGATCAACGGCATCAACCGCCTTCTCCCCGACGGCATCATCGCCGTGCTCTCCGACAGGTGGAACATCGGCATCCTGCTCTTTCTGATCATCCTGGGCACCATGGTGCAGATGATGAACCGCACCGGAGGCTCCGCGGCCTTCGGCGCCTGGGCCTCCCGCCACATCAGGAGCCGTGTGGGGGCGCAGTTGGCCACGGTGTTGCTGGGCTGTCTGATCTTCATCGACGACTACTTCAACTGCCTCACCGTGGGCTCCGTCATGCGGCCCGTCACCGACAAGCACCGCATCAGCCGCGCCAAGCTGGCCTATCTCATCGACTCCACTGCGGCGCCCGTCTGTATCATCGCGCCCCTCTCGTCGTGGGCCGCTGCTGTGTCGGGCTTCATCAAGGACGAGAACGGCATCAGCCTCTTCATCCAGTCCATCCCCTTCAACTTCTACGCGCTGCTGACGCTGGCGATGATCTTCCTCCTCACCGTCCTGAAGGTCGACTACGGCCCCATGCTGAAGCATGAGAGGAATGCCCTCGGCGGCGACCTCTTCACCTACGGCAAATACCGTGCGCCCCGTGCGGAGGCTTCGGCCTGCGCGCCGAAGGGCCGTGTTGCAGACCTGGTGGTTCCCGTGGTCTTTCTCATCATCGGCTGCGTCATCGGCATGATCTACACGGGCGGCTTCTTCAGCGGCAAGAGCTTCATCGTCGCCTTTGCCGAGAGCAATGCCTCTTTGGGGCTGGCGATGGGCTCTTTCGTGGCCCTTGCGCTCACCGTGGCCTATTATCTGGTGCGCCGCTCGACATCGTTCGGCGACTGCATGGACTGTCTGCCCGAGGGCTTCCGCCAGATGGTTCCCGCCATCCTGATTCTGGTGTTGGCCTGGACGCTGAAGCACATGACGGACAGTCTGGGTGCGGCGACCTATGTGGCCGGCCTCACTGCGCATGCCGCCGGCGGACTGATGAACTTCCTGCCCGCCGTCATCTTTGTCGTTGCCGTCGGCCTGGCTTTCGCTTCGGGCACGTCGTGGGGCACGTTCGGCATCCTGATTCCCATCGTGATTTCCTGCTTCCAGGGCATCGACCGCGAGCTGATGGTGATCTCCATCTCGGCCTGTATGGCGGGTGCGGTGTGCGGCGACCACTGCTCTCCGATCTCCGACACCACCATCATGTCATCGGCGGGTGCCCAGTGCAACCATCTCAACCACGTCATCACGCAGCTGCCTTATGCGCTGACGGTGGCTTCCGTGTCGTTCTTCACCTTCCTCGTGGCGGGCTTCACCAGGAGCGCGCTGCTCTCCCTGTCCTTCGGCCTCGCGGCCCTGCTGCTGCAGCTGTGGTTCTTCAGGAGAAAAGGGAGTAAATAAACACACGCCCCAACCGCAGACCCCTCGACGAGATTGTGAGGTTCCATTGATCAGAAATACTGAATGAGACGTTGATACAATGAGAAATGGCCGCCGGAACAACTCCGACGGCCTTCACTTTTCATTTTTAATTATTAATCTTTCATTGCGAAGCAATGCTTCGCCTACGGCAACTCGCTCACCAGCTTGCGGTAGAGGCCGTACTTCACCGTCTCCACCACGCCGTCTTCCTGGAAGCGGACAATGGCGCGGGAAGCGGCAGGCTGAGAGCAGCCGAACACCTCCATGAAATGCTGCGTCCTGAACTCCTCGGGCAGCTTGCGGAAGCAGTCGTCGTAGCGCGAAGAGCGACGGCGCTGCACGAACTCCTTGCTCTGGTTCTCGAAGTAGTTATGCGCCATTTCACCGAAGAAGAAGTGCTGGCAGCGATACTGGATGTCCATCGCCAGACGGCACAGGCGCCGGTCCAGACCGTCCATCGTCAGCGTGCGGCTCTCCTGCCACTCGTCCCAGTGGCGCATCAGGATGAAGGGCAGCGACACGCCGATGCCGTAATACGGGATGCGCTTGAGCAGTGTGCGGTCGGCCTTGTCGCCGTTGAACTCGGCAATCTCCAGACGGCTCGACTGCCACTCGAAGGTCTCGTCGTTGAGGGCCTCCAGCGGGATCTCACCCTCCACACGGTCCAGACGGTAGGCCCACGTGTGCAGCGTCTCGCCGGCGTCGGGGTCCACAGGCTGATGACGCTCGGCGCGCCCCTTGTCGGGCAGGGGAATCACCGCCAGGCGGGTGGACATGCCGGTGCCGAAGTTGCGCTGGTTCACCTTGCGGTGGAGCGCATAGGGCGTGCCCGTGTAGATGAAGTTCCAATAGACGTTGAACATCCCCGTGACGCTCTCCTGATTGGCATACATCTGTCCGTCCTCCTCGTTGTGGAAGGCTTTCAGCTCCAAGACCTCACGGTCTTTCCAGTCGCCGCCCTTGTTCTGCTTGGTGACGTTGTCCAGCTCGGCGTCGAAGGAGAACATGTGGAGGTTGAGGGGACGCCCGTCCACCGTCTCCACCGCCGCATTCATGTGGCGGATGAACTCTCCCGTCGCCGTGCGGGCGGGGTGCACGCGGATGCCCACCATGGGGCGCTTCAGCGCCTCGCCCTTCTGCGCCTTGGTGGAGGTGGAGCGCTCGGTGCGCCCCTCCTTGTAGCGGTTGACGGCTTCGATGAGACAGCTGTCGGCCTGCACCATCGGGTCGGCAATCCTCTTGTAGAACTTCTCTATCACATTCTTGCCGGCACCGGGGTCGCCGATGATGAAGATGCAGTAGTTGAGGCGGCGGAGGATCTCGGGCTCAAACCAGAAGCGATACCAGGTGCGCGTCATCAGCGTGCCCAGCAGCGCCGCACCGGAGAAGAGCACGGCAGGCATCTTGTGGGGATGCACATTCAGGAAGAGCTCCTTCATGCAGGGAAACTCCGGCGCCATCTCCTGCAGCTCCTCCGCCCAGCGGTCCAGAGGGAGCGAGGCGTAGACATCGTCGGGAGAATTGACAATTGACAATTGACAATTGGCAGGTGAGAGGGCGCCGGCCTTCTCCAAGGCTTCGCGCAGCTTCCTGGGCATGTGCTCGTGATACTTGAAGTCCATCACCGAACGCACGGTGGAAGCGACGTTTTCGCCCTCCGAGGCCAACTGCTGCACCCACGACAGCTGCATCACAGCCGCCTCGATGCGGACGGGATTCTTGCCGATGACGTAGCGCAGATGGCTGGCGAGGTCCACAAGGGTGTTGTGGCGGTTGCCCTCCAGACTCACCCCTTCCATCCAAGCCTCGATAATCCTGGCGCAGGGCACGCCGTTGTAACTCACAGGCGACTCAGCATCCACAGCGCCGCGCCCTTCAGCGCCTTGTTGAGCCGGCTGGTCGGCCACAGCAGGAGCCTGAGCAGCAGCACTGCGACCAGCCCTGTAGTCAGCATTGTATTTTTCAGAAAAAGCAGGGTTTTCATACGTAAACAGTTCTTTAGTGTTAATAAACAGGATGTCCTTCTCCCGGCAGATGAAGCTCATGCGCGAGGCGTCCTTGCCGCTCTCGTCCACCGCCACGCCGAGCACACGGCCCATGGCGTGCTGGTTGTCGATGAGGTTGCCCCGGGCCGCGTCGGCCTTGAAGACCACCTTCAGCCCGCGCCCCGAGGGCGTCACGTAGATGAGCAGGATGCCGAGCTCCGCCGCCTTGGACCGGAAAGCCTCCGAGGCGTATTCTTCACTCTTCACGCTTAGTTCTTCAGGCTCCACATGGTCGATGTCCATCACGCAGAGCCCCGTCAGGCGCGAGGCGGCCTGCTTGCGCCAGCACCCCTTGAGGCCCGAGCGCGAGACGCTCTCGTCGAAGGTGGCCTGGAAGATGAAGGCCGGCAGACGGCGCTTGAGGGCGGCGTCGCCCGTAGAGCGGAAGCCCTCGATGAGCTCCGCGGTGTAGGGCGCTCTGACGAGCGCCCAAAACACCTCCTCAGTCACTGCTTCTGTGGGGCGACTGAAGCTTCGTTGATAACAAAACATTTGTCTATCTTGCTGGTCAGGTTGTACAACGCTCTCCTCATTTCAAGCAGGCTCTTCGTCTCGAAGGTGAGCCAGGCCACCACCTTCTGCTCCCCGGGGGCGAAGCACACCTTCACGCAGGTTTCGTCGAGCAGATACTCGCCGTCGGGCAGATTCGGCGCCTCTATCTCCATGTCGCGCGTCAGCTTGGCGAGCTCGCGGCGGAAGTAGGCCGCCTTGTCGGGCACCTCTTCGGGGCATTTCAGCTCCACGCAGGTCAGGGGACTCTTGCCGTTGGTCACGTAGCGCTTCGACTTGCCCACCTTCTTCACGTCTTTCTGGCTGGGCTCGCCGGGCAGCTGGGGATCCACCTCTATCGAACCGTCGTCGTAGAGACGCGTGTTCGACTTGTATGATTTCGTCAACTTCTTCATGGCTTACTGCATGCTGATTTTGTCCACATAGATCGTCGTGGCCTGCATCGTCTCGCCGGTCTGACTCGAATTCCACTCTCTGACCACCATCGAGCACTGCACCCGGTAGAGGCGCATGGGGTCGTACTTGGGGCAGCTCACCGCCTTCTCGCCGGTGATCTCACCGAGGAAGGTGTCGAGCCCGTCCGTCATCTTGAGGGTCACGGCGTTCACCGTGCGCTCCTCGCCCGTCTTTTTGTCGTTGTAGCGGCGCGTCGTCAGTTTCGACTGCTGCAAAATTCTAACTGTTGATTCCATTTCTTATTTATTCCAGTTATGTTCTCGTTCTTTCCTTGTCCTTGGGATCCGGTTTCCTTCTTTCGACGCTGCAAAGGTACGGCAAGCCCACAGAATGACAATGGACCGGACGGATTTGGGAAGGATTTGGGATGGATTTGGGAAAACGGATTTTTCTCAACCCAGCAATTCGAGCAAATTGACGTGCATGGTGTTCACCACATAGCGGTAATCCATGAACTCGTCCTGCTCGTTGCGGCTGACCGCGATGTCGTCGAGCCTCAGGGCGTTCTTCTTGGTGAAGCCGTAGCCGCTTCCTTTTCTTACGCTGTCGTACACGCACGCGTATTCGAGCTCCTCAATGCCGGGCAGAGCCTGGATTTTGGCGCAGAAGTCGACGATACGGGGAGGAAAGTTGCAGGCCCACTTGAGAAACCAGTGGACGGCGCCCCACAGCTGCTGTGTGTAGACGGGTTTGCCGCTCCCCACGACGGAGCGCAGCAGCGCGACGACCTGCTCGTCGGTGAGCTTGTAGAAGTTGAGCGGATAACGTACGAACGTGTCGCCGTCGGACGGCTGATGCGGGGTGACGCTGACAGCGATGGGAGATAATGAGGCGTCAAGATCGATGCGGACGTCACAGTCCTTGAACACCAACGTCTGTCCATCTTCCCCGGGGTGTGATAAGTTCTGCGGGGAGGAAGTTCCCGTTGATGTAAGATTTTGCATATATGTGCATGCGCTATTTTTGGATTAAAATGGCTGCAAAGGTACGAAAATAATCGCCACTTATTCACTTATTCACTTATTCACTTTTGACATTTGTCTATTATTGCTTTGATAAGGGTGGAAAAGGGGGTTAAATGGTCTATTTTAAATTTTATAATATTATATATATAAT